>JGI994J12354_10001719_pt1 | contig 22010 bp, 21 predicted proteins | sample IntmicLarv3ML3BL_FD_12354 | JGI IMG/M metagenome (IMG submission 12354) | reverse complement strand
AAACACAGTTTTAAATATTCCTCTAAAAGCCACTTCCGTTTTACCAAATCCAACATCTCCACATAGGAGACGGTCCATGGGATTTGATTTTTCTAAATCATTAATAATTTCATTTATGGCTTTTGCTTGATCCAAAGTAGGAATATAGTTAAATTCCGAAGCAAACAACGCCTCTTCTGGAACTTGATTAAAAGCAATTCCCTTAATTTGGGAACGTGCTGCATACAATTTTATGAGTTCAGCAGATATATCTTTAACTCTTTTTCTAAGTGCGGTTTTTGTTTTTTGCCAAGAAGTAGAATTCAAATTATTAATTTTTGGTTTCAAACCATCTTTACTAGAATACTTGAATATTGTACTTATTTTTTCAACTGGAACATACACCTTATCATCATTCTGATAATTTATTTGAATATAATCTTTTTTCAAATTGTTTTTTGATAAAGTAATAACACCATTGTATATACCAATTCCATGCATTGAATGAACTACATAATCACCTGTTGTAAGCTGGTCAAAACCTTTTACTTTTCGACCAATTTTATAACTATTTTTATATGCAACTTTTCCCTGAACATGTTTTTCAATATCATTTGCTGCTATAACAACATATAATCCTATTTCAAAACCTTTGTTAAGAGCTTGTGCAACAATATTAATATCATTATCAACAATCTTTTGATTTCGACTAATAGCATTTATGTTAAATAAATTTTCTATTGTTTGAATTTGTTTTTTATTTTCCAAACAAAATATTATTGTCTTTTTTTTAGATAAAAATCTATCCACAAATTTTTTCAATATATTAAAATCAGAATTGAAATTTTCTATTTCTTTACTGTCAATATTGTGTTTTAACGAGGATGCACCATAGTTTTTTTCAAAAGTTTCAATGTAAAGTTCATATGATGGTTTAATTTCACCAATCTCAAACATATATTTTTCATGCAAATCTCTAGAATGTTTTTCTCTATATTCAACAATTTCTTCTTCCAATTTTAAATTACTTGCATCAATTTGGTTCCTATCAAAATAACAAACTACTGGATTATTCAAATAATCATAAATTGAACTATGATGTTTTGTTTTTATTTCATCATATGGCAAACACTTAATCTTAGTAATCTCTCCAATTGAAAGTTGAGATACCTCATCAAAAATTCGCAACGATTCAATTTCATCACCAAAAAATTCAACACGCAGTGGATGGTCATTTTCAATTAAATATATATCCAAAACAAAACCACGAACTGCAAATTCACCTGTTGATGTTACCAAAGTTTCACGGCGATAACCAAATTCGCTTAACACTTCAATTAATTTATTTCGATTTATTATCATTCCTTTTTCAAGTTGAAAACTCAACTTATTTTTTGCATTAATATCAGGCAAAAAACGCAAGTATCCCATCAAATTAGTAACAACAATATTTTTTTTGTTTGTTTTGATTTTTTCTAAAGTTTCCAATCGTTTGATTTTCAATTCAGGCGATACCGCAACAGCTACGCTAGTAATAAAATCATCCATTACAAAAAGATGAGCATCATCAGTATAATATCTAATCGATTCATACAGTTTATTCGCCTCATAAATCGTACTTGTCACAATCAATATATTGGAATCACTATTGTTAAACAATTCTAACACGTAAAAAACATTCAACTCATGAGTCAAACCACTAATTATTGTTCCATTTTCATACTTAAAATACGACTTTAAAAAATTCATTTTTCCCTCGTATTATACACATTCATAGTTTTTTCAACACCATCATTAACAAATGATTCTATTATCTTTCCAAAAATATCTTCGAGGTTTTCAATCGTATCAATCTCCGATTTTGACATATTTCCCAAAACATGATTAATCGTATTTCCATTTTTATCATGAGAAATACCAACTTTCAAACGTGCAAATTCATCACTACTTAAATGGCTAATAATCGACCTGATACCATTATGTCCTCCAGATGAACTGAATTTTTTTATTTTATAACTACCTATTTCCATATCCATATCATCTTGAACTACTAAAATATTCTCGATTGAAATATCAAAATAATCAACAACTTTTTTTACTGCCAATCCAGAATTATTCATATATGTTTGAGGTTTAATAAAAACTACCTTTTTACCACCAACACGTCTTTCACAATACAAAGAATCAAATTTAGATTGCCATTTTTCTTCATTCAAATATTTATCTAAAACAATAAAACCAATGTTATGGCGTGTACTATTATACTCTTTATCAGGATTTCCTAATCCGATTATTAAATACATGCTTACTCCTCCTCAAATATACCTTTGTAAGATGAGTGCTTGTGGATATCTATTGGCTTCTCCACATGCATCCCATTTTTGCCATTATTCACAGCTCTTAATAAAACTATAGTTGCTTTCTTATCTAAACTTGAATATGCAAATTGAATTTTTTTGACTGCAAAATTATTATTTGATAAACCTAATAATATTTCCTGTAGTCTTTCTGGACGATGAACTAAATAAAATTCACCTTTATTTTTTAATAAATACTTAGCAGTTTTTATAACTTGAATCAAGTCAATAGTAATTTCATGACGAGCTTTTGCCTTTGAATCACTAAGATTCACTAAAGATTCACTCCCTACTTTAAAAAAAGGTGGATTGCATGAAACAATATCAAATGATCCAACATTATAATAATTAGTAATATTTTTTACATCATCATTAATTAGCAAAATTTGTTCGTCAAGTTTATTGTAATTAACAGAATCAACTGCACATTCAAATATGTTTTCTTGAATTTCTACTCCAATAATTTTTGATTTTGTTTTAGTGCACAAAATAAGAGGAATCGGCGCATTTCCAGTGCACATATCCAAAATTTTACAATCAAATTTTGGAATTTTGATAAATTCTGCTAACAAAACAGAGTCTATTGAAAATTTAAATTCATCATCCTGTTGATAAATTTTATAGCCATAGTCAAATAAATCATTTAGTACTTTTCTCACAGCAAGGCTCCAAATCTATTTCGTATTTGTCACCATCAATATTTACTTTAAATTTTCTGTTCAAAACATCAATACTGACAACATTTCCATATCCATATTTAGTACTAACTTTTTCACCCACAAATGGCATACCACTTCTACACCTTGAATATTCTTCATCTTCATAAGTTAAGCAACAAAGCAATCTTCCACAAAGGCCATTTATCTTATTAGGATTCAATGATAATCCCTGGTTTTTAGCCATATTCATACTAATTGAATCCATATGTGTTAAAAAAGTTGAACAACAAAGTGTCTTTCCACATGCACCAATTCCTCCAACCTCTTTTGCCTTATCTCTAGCACCTATTTGCCTAAGTTCAATTCTGGTTCTATAAATTGATGCCAATTTTTTAGCCAATTCACGAAAGTCAATTCTTTCATCAGCCAAAAAATTAAATAACAATTGTTTACGGTCAAAAGTATAACTTGCATCTAAAATTCGCATATTTAGTTTCAACTCAGAAACCAACTGACGTGCTTTTTCTAACGCCTTTGAAGAATCCTTTTGATTTTTTAAATGCCTATCACTGTCTTCGTCAGTAGCTAAACGAATAATATCCTTCATTCTTAATAAGTCCAATTTATTTTCACTTTCTGAAATTTCTGATACTACTTTTCCGAATTGAAAACCTTTTTCTGTTTCAACAATAACTCCACATCCAACAGTACAATCTAACAATGATGTCTTAAAATAATAAACTTTTCCATTGCCCTTGAATGACACTCCATATATTTTATTCAATTCATACGCCCCATTTCTATTAGATACTTATCTAATAATAAATCAATATTAATGTTATATCTCAAATCAATAATTATTTTTTTAATCAAATCAAGTCTCATTTTCAATTGCTTTGGACCTAAATTTAATAGAAATTCAAATTCTCCCACATCCATTATAGCAGAAGACAATCCAAAATGTACCTTATATACATTTTCATAAATATTTAAAATTATTAAAAAAAACTTTTCGATACTTTTACGATCATCAAAAATATTTTTTGCACATCTTTTTATGATATATCCCAAATTTTGATGCTGATTTTCAATTAAATTTAAAATTTCTTTTGCGCACAACATATATTCCTCAAAAATATCAGGTTCTAATTCAACTAACGATGACAAAGTTTGATCCCTATAATTAACTTTAATATAATGACATCTACTTACAATAGTATTGATCATACTCTTTTTATTATTAGTCACAAAAAATCCAACAACTTGTCCATCTGGTTCTTCTAAAAATTTAAGCATCGTATTAGCAGATGAAAGATTTAATTTTTCACTATTTTTTACTACATATATATTATAATCAATTATAATTGGCTTTGCTTGAAACCTCTCTTTTAATGACAAAATCTGTGTTTTCTTTATTGTACTACCATCTGGTTCAACAATTATAAAATTAGCTAAATTTTTTGTATCTATTAAACGACAAATCCCGCAATCACTTTCATCATGCTCTTCATTTTTATCCTCGCAAGCAATAACTTTAACAAGCTCCACTAATTCGTTTACACACCTTTCGATATCATTTGTTTCAACCAAAAAAGCATGAGCAAGTTTATTCTCACGATGTGAATTCATTATTTTTTTAATTTCACTATGAACTTCCATTTAACATCACCATACTATTTTGTAATAAAGAAAACTGCAACCAAAGACAACAAACCTGGCAAACCTAATGTAAACACAGCTCCTGTAGTGATAAAGTTAATTGGAATATAAACACCAACCCCTGAGGCAATCACATTGAAACTATATAACATTAAAAACGCAACACAAGTTTTCTTTAATACCATCATTATTTTTTTTAGCATAAAGACACCTCAATAAATCTATATGCATATATATTTTTTTTATGAAATATTTTTACGATCACTCAACGCACGCCCTAATGTTAGTGCATCTAAATAATCTATTTCAGCTCCCATTGGAATGCCATAAGACAATCTAGATATAGAAACATTTTTTTCTTCAAATATTTTTTTTATATACAAGGTTGTCGTTTCACCCTCCATAGTAGACTTCAAAGCAATAATCAATTCGGGGTTAGATGCCTTATTTACTCTATCAACCAAAGATGAAAGATTAATATCTTCCGGACCAATATCATCTATTGGTGAAATTAATTTCCCAAGAATATGATATGTTCCATTGTACTCTCCAGCTTTTTCAAACGCAAATACACTTTTGTAATCCTCTAAAACACAGATCAAGTTTCTATTTCTATTGTCATCTGAACAAACAGAGCAAACATCCTCCTCTGACAAATGTCCACAAAGCAAACACTTTTGTAGAGAAAAACGAGCATTTTTAAGGGATTCTGCAAATGCTATAACATCCTCCTCTGGTAATTCAAGAACTGCCAACGCAAGACGTTCTGCACTTTTTTCCCCAATTCCAGGAAGTTTTTGAAAATATGAAATCTCCTTTTCAAGTATTTTTGGATATATCATAATTAAAACAAACCATCTAAAGCAGAACCGTAATTCCCCATTTTTTCTTTAATCTCTGCATCTATTTTTTTTATTACATCAGTAATTGCTAGAGTAATCATATCTTCCAGTACTTCAAAATCATCTATTTCCAAAGTATCAGTTCTATTAATTTTAACAGAAACTAGCTGTTTATCACCTTTCATTATCACTGTAACCCACTCAGAATTGCCTATAAATTCTTTTCCATCAATTTCAGCTTTCTTTTTTGCAACATCCTTCTGCATTTTTTGTGCTTGCGCCATTATATTTTGTATATTCATAAATTCCTCCTATTGAATTTCTATGCAATTATCATCAAATATTTGCGTTGCCAATTCCTCAATATTTTCATCAGCCATATCGCTTTTAACAAAAAAAACCTCATCTAACATTTGATATTTAACACCATTTTTAATTTTTTCAACATATTTTTTTTTCTCTTCAATCCAAGCATCTGATGCAATTGCAACAACATTATAATCACTTTCAAAAAACTTGCTCAACAAAATTTCTAGCTGGACATATTTTTTATTTATCAAATTTGCAGTCGACTCCATTTTATGAATTAATAATAAATAATCATCAGATGCCACGACAACATTAGAATCAATAATCAAACTAATCATTTCTGCAGAATCTGTTTTAACAAAAGACAAAAATTCACTCCACTGACCTTTAATTTCAGTCAAAGTTTCCTTTCTTGCGCCGACAAAACAATTATTTAATCTTGTATAAACAAAATCATCTATATTAACTTTTATATTCTCGTTTTCAAGAACATCAATAAAGTCATCCTCAACTCCCAAAATTTCTTGATGACTTTTCGAATCAAGATTCGGTGGAGTAATATCCATGTCACCCTTTTTAATATTCTCAGGCGAATTACAATATTTCAACAAAACTACTTCAACCAAAAGAAAAGGGTTAATTCCACTCTTACTTTCAAGCAAACATTCGTTCAGTTCAAAAATAATTGCCTTAATTTCATCATAATTCAAAACGTATTCAAAATTTTCAGTGAATATTTCTACTAATTTTTCTTTCAAAAAATCAATAAACTTCAAAACAAAAACACTACAATCAATACCCTGGTCAGCTATTTCTGTAATAATACATATAAATTTCTTTGCATCTCGTTCGTTTAATACTTGAAATAATCGCTCAAAAACAACTTTCGAAACAGTACCAAAACTATAACTTACATCCTCCAGTGTTATTTTTTCTTTACTATAGTCAACAACTTGATCAAGAATACTTTCTGCATCACGCAACCCGCCCTCAGCTATGTAAGCAATTTCCAATAAAGCATCTTCAGTTATTTTGATATTCTCACTTTGACAAATAAATTTCAATTTTCCAACTAAGCCTTTTATTCCAATTTTACGAAAATCAAAACGCTGACAACGAGACAAAATCGTAATTGGAACATTTTGCACATCAGTTGTTGCCAAAATAAACACAACATGACTTGGCGGTTCTTCTAACGTTAACAACAAAGCATTAAAAGCACTAGTTGTCAGCATATGAACCTCATCAATTATATAAACCTTATATCTTGACATTGATGGAACAAGTTTAACGTTGTTGATAAGTTCCCTTATTTCGTCCACTCCATTATTTGATGCAGCATCAATTTCTATTATATCGGGATTATTTATGAATCCCTTGCATATATCACATTCGTTACACGGACCACCATTGATTGGCTCCAAACAATTAATTGCACGTGCGAAAATTTTCGCCATACTCGTTTTCCCAGTTCCACGCGGGCCTGTGAATAAATATGCATGCGAAATTTTCTCATTTTTTATTGCATTAGACAACATTTTAACAGTATGTTGTTGCTCAAATATCTCATCAAAAGTTTGTGGTCGGTATTTTCTATAAAGCACCTTATAATTCATGTAATCACCCGCTCATATTGATATTATAACATAAAAAAATGAGATTTTGTCATCTCTTAGTTTCAAAAAAGTCTGAAAATATTTTTCTGTATGCATCAACGTGCTGTGGATAACTTTTTTCGATTGAAATCATCTCAGTTTTATCATATTTTTTCTTATATTCTAGCGGTTCTATTAAATAAAAAACTCTATCAAGTCGAGACTCACGAAGCACAACTTCACACATATTACATGGCTTGAGTGTAACATATAAATCGCAACCATTAAGGCGCCAATCACCAAGTTTTTTTCCCGCCATACGAACAGCACGAATTTCCGCATGTTCTAAAACACTGCCATTTTTTCGGCGTTTATTGTGTGCTATAGATATTATTTTATCTTCTTTAATAACCAAAGCCGCAACAGGAACTTCACCATTTTTAGAGGCTTTAAAAGCTGCCTTTAAAAGTTTTTTTACAATTTTATCATTCATTCATTAATCACCCTATAAAAAAAGTGCACACAGACAGGGAATGTTATGGCTGCTATCTTCCGATCCTGACCAGATTCCAATGTGCCCGTTGCACTACAAAATACTATCACTTTCTCTACATATTCACAACTTTTTTCTTTTTTTGCAGCAAATTACCCTCAAAAAACGTTTTTTTAATAACTAAAATTTTCTTTTTGCTGTTAAAGTTCCCCAAAAAACGTTTTTTTGCATACAATGTTCCACGTGGAACATTCATATTACCCTAATTATGAACCAATCCTCAATCACATTTTTTTATTTAAACGTTTCAAATGATATAATAAAGGACAAACATCTCACTAAATAATTGGAATCAAGGACCCAATACCTTTGCAAAAAACACAATTTAATTACTAAGATATAACTTCTAAAAACATTTTCATCACGACTTTAAATTACAAAACTAAATTTTATCAACAATGTTCCACGTGGAACATTGTATTCACCAGACAAATTTGAACCTCTAATGCAGCACATTAAAAAAGCGTTGAGACTACACTCGCCAACAAATTGAAGTCGCACAAAGTTTTGATAATCAAAAATCCCCCTTTTCAATCGAATACGATGTTTTTTTGTGATGTTTTATAATCAAGTATAGTGTTTTCACGAAAACTTTCTCCACATCACACAAAAAGTTTTCCACAGCATTGTTCCACGTGGAACATTGAAATGAAAATTTCGAAAGTGCATAAACGCGATTCAGTAGTCTCGAAAACTATTTGTAGGTGAGAAAAATCATGATTTTAGCCCCCTTAACAACTTGAAACGTTCTGAAAAATTCACATTACGTAAACAAAATGTATTGTCATTTGTAAAGGAAGTGTCGTCTTTGCAAAAAGTGAAAGCGCAGATAAAATCAATAATTATTTCCCGGGAAATAAAAAAGTAGTGAACTCACTACTCCTCTGTGGCAATATTATCGATAATCTCTTCGTTTTCAATGAGCTCTTCCTTATCTACAACACTTATCGTCGAAACAAGTTGAGTATCTTTTAGTCTGATTAATCTAACACCTTGTGTAGCCCTACTTAGTAAGCTAACTTGATCAGTGGCCATTCTCATGGTCATTCCCGAATCAGTAATTATAATTACATCTGCATTATCTCTTTCAACCCTAAATGATGCCATAATACCATTTTTATCGGTAATATTTAGCGCTTTAACACCCTTACTACCTCTTCTAGTTTCTCTAAATTCATCAACTTTTGTTTTTTTACCATAACCATTAACAGTAACAATTATAACAATTTGATCATCAATCGCAATTTCCGCACCAATGCATTCGGCTCCATCAAGATTCATTCCTCGAACACCACTAGCTGTTCTACCCATAACGCGAATCTCTTTCTCATTGAATTTACACATCTTTCCATTGGTTGCACCTATCATTACATAGTCTTCTCCGCTTGTTTTTTTAACAGAGATTAGTTCATCTGTGTCTTTCAAAGAAATACAAATCTTCCCAGTTGCTCTAATTCGATCAAATTCTTCTAACGCAGTTTTTTTAACAATTCCCCTTTTGGTAACAAATAATAAATATTTAGCATCATCTTCATTCGTAACTTTTATAATAGAATTAACCACTTCGTCCTTTTCAACTTGAAGTAAATTAACTATTGGTAATCCCTTAGATTGACGATTAAACTCTGGGATTTCATATCCCTTTAATCTATATACTTTTCCTTTATTTGTAAAGAATAACACATAATCATGAGTTGACAAGTTCAACAAGTGTTCAACAAAATCCTCTTCGTTAGTTGCCATCCCCTTAATTCCAACTCCACCACGATTTTGAGACCTAAAGGTGTCAGAAGTAACACGTTTAATATAACCCTTATTTGTAAGTGATATCATAATATTTTCTTCTGGAATTAACGACTCATCTTCAATATATTCAATAGCAGTCATATCAATAAAAGTTCTTCTCTCATCACCATAACGATCCCTTATTTCCACTAATTCTTCTTTAATAACAGCCAAGATATTTTCATCACTCGACAAGATAAATTTCAATTTCTCAATTTGTTCTAAAATATCTTTCAGTTCAGCCTCAACCTGTTCAATAGCTAATGCAGTTAAACGACGTAACTTCATTTCAAGAATTGCCTCAGCTTGAATTAATGATAGTCCAAATTTTTGACACAATTCATCTTTAGCCTGACCATCGTTTTTTGCACCTCTGATAGTTTTAATAACATCATCTAAATGATTAATTGCAATAATGTATCCATCCAAAATGTGTTTTCTATTTTCGCATTTTTCTAAATCGAACTTAGTTCGCCTAACAATAACATTCATTTGATGGTCTAAATAATTACTTAATATTTCTCTTAAACCTAATGTTTTAGGTCTTCCATTAACTAGCATCAAGAAATTAATTCCAAAAGATGTTTGTAATTGAGTATTTTTATACAAATTATTTAATAAAACCTTAGCATTATAATCTTTCTTAACATCAATTACAATTCTGATACCCTCTAAAGCAGATTCATCAGTTAAATTGGCAATTCCATCAATTTGTTTATCGCGAACAAGTTCAGCAATTTTCTTAATAATATTAGTGTAATTAACTTGGTAAGGAATTTCAGTAACAATCAATCTCGTTCTTCCGTTTTTTTCTTCAATATCAACTTTTGCTCTAACAACAACTGAACCTTTTCCAGTTTCATATGCATTTCTAATACCATTATTTCCTAAAATAATTCCACCAGTTGGAAAGTCTGGCCCTTTAATATGATTCATTAATTCCATAACGCCTATATCCTTGTTATCAATATAAGCAATAGTTGCATCAATTGCCTCTGTTAAATTATGTGGAGGAATATTAGTCGCCATACCAACTGCAATACCCATATTACCATTTACTAAAATGTTAGGAAACCTACTAGGTAAAACAGTTGGCTCCATTGCCTCACCATCATAATTTGGAATAAAATCAACAGAATTTTTTTGAATATCACGAAGCAATTCAGAAGATATCTTTGCTAAACGCGCTTCAGTATAACGTGCAGCAGCTGGACTAGAGCCATCTGGAGCTCCAAATGCGCCTTTACCATCAATTAATGGATATCTATAAGTAAAATCTTGTGCCATTCTAGCCATAGTATCATATATTGCAGCATCACCATGTGGATGATACAACATAACTTTTCCCGATGTTGTTGCACTCTTTTTATGCGGCTTATCCGAAGTTATTCCCTCACTATAAAAGGTATATAAAATTCTTCTATGAACTGGCTTTAAACCATCTCTCACGTCTGGAATAGCACGTGATACAATAACACTCATCGAATAATCCAAAAATGAATTTTTTATTTCCTGGGAAATATTTATATCAGTAACCTTATCTTTTAATATTTCTTCAATTCTTTCATTGTTCATATTTTTTCACCTACCCCTACACATCTAGATTACGTACATTAAGTGCGTTGTCTTCAATAAATTTTCTTCTAGGTTCTACTTCTTCACCCATTAATATTTGAAACATCTCATCAGCTAATATTGCATCTTCAATATTTATTTTTAATAAAATCCTTTGATCAATATCCATTGTTGTTATTCTCAAATCAATTGCATCCATTTCACCCAATCCCTTTTGACGATTAATATCAACGCGAGTACCATCTGGTAATGTAGCAATATATTCATCTTTTTCTTTGTCACTTAAAACATATTTCGTTGTTTTACCGTGTTTTAAACGATATAAAGGTGGTTGTGCAGCATAGATATGCCCTTGCTCTATAAGTGGTCTAAAAAAACGATAAAAGAAAGTTAAAAGCAATGTTCTAATATGCGCCCCATCTACATCTGCATCAGTCATAATTATGATTTTATGATATCTAAGTTTACTAATATCAAAATTATCACCAATTCCAGTACCAAAAGCAGTAATTAGATTTCTAATTTCATCATTTCCCAAAATTTTATCAATTCTAGATTTTTCAACATTCAATATTTTACCTTTTATAGGTAAAATAGCCTGAGTTTTCGGATTTCTTCCTAATTTAGAAGAACCCATTGCTGAATCTCCCTCGACTACAAACAATTCAGTTTCTGCTGGATTCTTACTAGAACAATCAGCTAATTTTCCCCATTGATTAGTTAAATCAAGACCATCTTTTCGCCTTGTTAATTCTCTAGCCTTTTTTGCTGCAACTCTAGCACGAGCTGCTGTCATTGACTTACCAATAATAATTCTAGCAACTTCTGGATTTTCCAGTAAAAATCTCTCTAATCCATCACTAAATAAATCATCTGCAATTTTTCTAACTTCTACATTCCCAAGTTTGGTCTTTGTTTGGCCCTCAAATTGTGGTTCGCTAATTTTACAAGATATAACCATAGCTAACCCCTCACGAACATCATCACCAGTTAACGCATCATCACTATCTTTCAAAATTTTATTATTTTTTGCATAATTATTAATTATCCTGCTAAGTGCTCTTTTTACGCCATCTTCGTGTGTTCCACCCTCATGAGTATTTATATTATTTGCATAAGAATAAAGTTGAGTATTATATGATTCATTATATTGCATTGCTACTTCTAAAGAAACATCCCCTACTTTTCCCTCAACATATACAACATCATCATGAATTGGTGTCTGAATTTTATTAAGCAATTGAACATACTCGATAATTCCGCCATTATATAAAAATTCACTTCTTTTTTCATCCTCACGCTCATCAATCAAAATAATTCTAAGACCCTTAGTTAAAAAAGCAATTTCACGCAATCTTTTTGCCAATATTTCATAATTATATATTGTAGTTTCTTCAAATATCGTTGGATCAGCCTTAAAACTGACTGTAGATCCTGTTCTATCATCATCACAAGTATCGATTTCTTTCAAAGGCTCGACCGGATTTCCTCCGTTTTCAAAACGCTGATAGTACACTTTTCCCTCACGGTATATTGTAACTTCCAACCAAGTGGACAAGGCATTAACAACCGATGCGCCAACTCCATGCAATCCTCCTGATACTTTGTAACCCTCGCCTCCAAATTTTCCACCAGCATGCAATACCGTAAATATTGTTTCTACAGTTGATAAACCCGTTTTTTTATTTATTCCAGTTGGAATTCCACGACCATCATCTTTAACAGTTATTATATTATTTTTACCAATAATAACTTCAACATCATCACAATATCCAGCCAACGCTTCATCAACTGCATTATCTACAATTTCCCAAACCAAATGGTGTAGACCTCTTTCACCAGTACTCCCTATATACATCCCAGGTCTTTTTCTAACGGCTTCTAAACCCTCTAATACTTGAATATCAGAATCTGAATAATTATTTTTCATTGTCTTCCCTCACATTTCCATCTATAACCTCAAATATTCGCGCTTTTGACCTAATTTCACTACTAACTTTCTGAATATCAGTTGTAGTAATAAAAGTTTGAACATTATCATCAATTAATTCTAAAATATTTTTTATTTTTTCACTATCTAACTCACTAAATAAATCATCTAATATTAATATTGGTAAAATACCTTTTTCTTTTTTGAATATTACTATTTCACTCAATTTAAATGCTATAATTGCATTTTTTTGTTGTCCCTCTGATCCGTATTCTTTCATATTTTGACCATCCAACAAAAATTTTAAATCATCATGTTGAATTCCAAACTGAGTTTTGCCAAACATCAACTCTTTGTTTAACACTTTTTTGAATTTTTTCAAAATATTTTCTTTATCAAAATCGGCAAAATCTGACACATACTGTATTTCTAATTCTCCACTAATGGCAATATTTTTATAAATATCTTTTGCATACTCATTAATTCTTTTAATAAATTTACATCTCATATCATAAACTATAGCACCTACATCTACCATTTTTTCAGTTAAAATATCTAAATACTCCTTGGATGAACTACTATTTAAAGCCACAGTTTTCAAATATGAATTGCGCTGTTTCAAAATTTTATTATAACGATTCAAATATTTTAAATAATTATTATGAAGTTGGGATATTTCTACATTCATCGCCTTTCTTCTAATCATTGGAGTATCCTTTATCATTTTTATATCATCTGGATTAAAAAGTATAACAACTATTTTTGATATATATTCACTTAATTTATTTACTTGATTTTCATTTATTTTAGCCTTTTTTCCAGTTTCACTAATTATAATTTTATAATTAGTATCAATATTATCTAAAACAACGCCCTCAATTCTGGTCAAATTACTATTTTTATGAATTAATACCCTTTCACTACTTCCTCTAAAAGACTTCGTTAATGCTAATACGTAGATTGCTTCTACCAAATTAGTCTTACCCATTCCATTTTTTCCATATATTAAATTAAACTTATTTGAAAAATTAACTTCAATTTTTTCATAATTTCTAAAATTTAACAGTTTCAAACTACGTATTTGCATAAATTTGCCTCTTTTAACCCTCTAAATTAAAATAACAGGTATTCTTGTACTCCTATACCTATTAAAATTATAACATATATACATAGCTGTTAAAAGCATTTTCTACTTAAAAGCAGATGTTTTTTCAGAAATATTAATAAGTTTTGCAAATATAAAAAGACAAAAAGCAACTCATAAACTAAAGTCGATTTTTGTCCTAAATAAATTATACTTTTTTACTACATGTTTTTCTTAAATATATACCAAAAATCAATCATCTTTAGTATATATTTTTCTTTTTCTAAGAACAGACTCTAAACGTGTTGCACGTAAAACTTGATTATCAATTATTCCATAAGACAAATCAAGCTCTAATTGAGTTTTGTTTTTAAATTCAATACAAATATTATTTTTTTTAGAATAATATCGATCAATATTTTTTAAAGAAATCCACGAACAAGTTTGCAATCTTGGCGATGTTGTTGGAAAAAAGATTATTTCCCTACTTTCTTCAATAATTACTGGAGCTTTATGAGTCACACCAATTAAATTAAATGTACCTTTTTGTCTACCAACTAAAGTACTCCCAAAATATTGACAACTTTCTTCCATTATTTTATTAACTGATTTATCAACAATAAATGTTCTACTCAACTCATATACTTTAGTTTTATTTTTTTGTGGAACTAAAGCCAAAGTCTCCTCATTTACCTCATATTCATTCATCAAAAACCCTCCTTTCAATTAATTTAGTGTTCCTTATACCACACACTTTTGTCAAAAATTGACTAATTATGAAAGAAAATGAAAAAAACCTACATTTTTGTAAGTTTTATTTTTAATAAGTCTTTATTGGCACAATCAATTGAATTAATGATTCATCTTTAATTGATTTTATTATAATCGGCTTAACCTCTCCATTTAATAATATCAAAATATCTTCCTCTTTAATAGTTTTTAATGCATCTAACATATATTTCGCACTAAAAGAAATGTCTATTTTAGCATCATTACTCGTCTCAATATCCAATTTTTCTTCTACTTTTCCTATTTCAGAAGCATATGAGTTAATTACCATCGACCCGCCCTCAATTTTCATTTTAACAATATTTTTATCCTTACTTTGAGTTAATAAGGCAGCTCTATCTATCGCTGAAGAATATTCGCTATGCTTTGTATTCACAATAACATCAAACTCTGTAGGAATCAAATTATTTGTATTAGGATAAGATCCATTCAATAAATTACTTTGAAATTCAATATTTTTAAATCTAAATAAGATTTTATTATTAAATATGTGGATTTCTAATTCCTCACCATCAGGTAAAATTCTATCAAGTTCAATTAAATTTCTACCAGGAATAATTATATTAACTTCCTCTTCTACCAATTCATCTAAAGTAATAGTTTTTTTAGCCAAACGATAAGAATCAGTTGCTATACATTCTAAAATATTACCATTAATTTTAAAATTAATTCCTGTTAATAATGGTCTTGATTCCTGAGTTGATATTGCAAAAGAAGTTTGATTTATTAAAATTTTTAAAGTTTCACTTTTAAATATCAATGGATTTTTATGTGTTTCTATTTTTAAATTAGGATAATCTCTAGAATCTAAGCAATTCAAATTATATTGACTGTTACTTGTTGATATTTTGATTTTTAAACCATCAATTATTTCAAAGTGAATTAAATCCTCTGGCATTTTTCTAATTATTTCAACAATATAACGACTTTGAATAATTATTGTCCCCTCTTTTTCAATATTTGTTATTTCATTATTAGAAATAAATGATTTTATTGTCAATTCTGAATCACTAGCAGTTAAAGATAAACCAGTTTTTGTTAATTCAAATTTAATTCCACTCAAAACTGGAATAATTTGTTTTGTTGATATTGCTCTTGCCACATTACTTAAATTTTCTAAAAGTAAATTTTTATCAATTGTAAATTTCATATTTCATCCCTCTTTCTTTTTAAATTAATATTAATAATAGCGTTGATATTGTGGAAAACTCAAATATTGTCCAAATATTCCTGCAAAAATTCAATTTTTGTAGTGTTAATAACTTGTTGATATGTTATAAGTTGTTCACAACTTACTTTTGATATCATTTATTATATCTTTTAATTCATCACTATTTTTCAAATCCACTTCTACCTTATCACAAGCATGGATAACTGTAGAATGATCTCTCCCACCAAATTCTAATCCAATTCTAGGGAATGACTCTTCAGTAAGCATTCTACATAAATACATTGCGATTTGCCGTGGATAAGCAATATTAGCGCTTCGCTTTTTGCTTTTTAGAGTCTCTACAGACAAATCATAATATTCAGCAACACATTTTTGAATGTTTCCAATATCATTTAGAAGAAAAATGTTTTTTTGAACATAATCTTTCAAAGCTTCTTGAGCGAATTCTAAAGTAATTTTATCTGGAACAATCATCGCAGTATATGCAACAAGCCGGTTTATAGCCCCCTCTAAACTTCTAACATCATTATCGCATGTACTAGCGATATATTCAATGATATCATCATTAATCATTAATGCGATATCAAGTTTTTGAATTTTATTTTTCAAAATTCGACACCTAAGATCAAAGTCTGGTGGATAAATGTCAACAGGTAGTCCCCAAGTAAATCTGGATCTAAGACGCTCTTCTAATAGTTTTAAATCATCAGGAGACCTATCAGAACTTATTATAATTTGCTTATTGGATTGATGTAGTGCATTAAATGTATGAAAGAATTCCTGTTGAGTTTTTCCAGCTCCAACAAGATACTGAATATCATCTATAATAAGAACATCAACATTTCTATACTTACTCTTAAAATTATTAGCATAATCCAAGGAATTATGTCCATCACTCACATTAGCTATACCAGTAAATTCATTCATGAAACCATCACTTGTTGTGTATAAGACTTTAAGACTAGTATTTTGTTGAATATAATTACCAATCGCATGCATCAAATGTGTTTTTCCTAACCCACTCTTTCCATATATAAACAAAGGGTTATATATTTTTCCAGGCTGCTCAGCAACCGCCATAGCAGCAGTTTTAGCAAATCTATTTGTATCCCCAACTATAAAATTATCAAAATTCAAATTTGGGAGTAAGTTTGATTCAAAATATCCATTTTGGATATCATCACTTTGGTTATTATCCTCAATTAGCAATTCATTACTTGCAATAATTTCATCTTCCAAAATAAAGGATATATCATAATTAATTCCCGTTAAATCAGCAAAAGTCTCTTCAATTAAAGAATAATAATTTTCGCTTAATACTTTTTTGTGAATAATCATAGGGACCTGAATAAGTAACTGATTGTTATTGATGGACAATAATTTCAAATTATTAAACCAAGTATTAAAAGAAACAGGATTCGTTTTTTTACAAATGCCATCCAAAAAATTGTTCCAAAGACTATCGGTATTCATATCCTCACCCCACAATTCATACCCATGAACTAATTTCATTTTATAACAAGTGCATCTAAAATTAAAGATGAAATTAATTTTCAACACTTATAAACAACAAATCCACAGAACCATCCACAATTTATGCTCTATAATAACGCAAAAAAAATAAGTTATCAACACTTTCCACAAATTTTTAATTCACAAGTGAATAAAGTTATCAACATTTCCACAATTTTCTGTGTATAACCCATTATTTCTTGACTTATCAGACTTTTTGATATTATAATAAGAAAGCAAATTTGAGATGGAGGTGCAAACTATGAAAAGAACTTATCAACCAAACAAACGTAAAAAAGCTAAAAAGCATGGTTTTTTTGCACGTAAGGAAACAAAAATATTGAAATCAAGAAGAAGAAAAGGACGCAAAAACCTAATTACAAAATAAACCACAGTCTGTGGTTTTTTCTTCTATAAAGGAGTAATCATATGAAAAAAGAACTAATAGTTACTGATAATCGAGAATTCAATAACATTATTGGAGATCGTTTTATTTGGAAAAATAATTACTTTATCATATATATAAGGAAAAGAAGACTAAATCATTCTCGTTTTGGAATAGCAGTTGGAAAAAAGCTTGGAAATGCAGTTATAAGAAATAAATTAAAAAGGCAAATAAGAAATTTAATAGTTGATAATATATTCTTATTTCCAAAAGACTATGATTATATTATAATGGTAAAGAAGCAATGTTTAAGCGATGGTTATCAAATAATGAAAGAATCGTTAATTAATTTGTTGAAAGAAAAGGAGCAAAAATGAAAAAAAATAAAATAAAATTAATTGTTTTAACAATCTTATTAATTACTTTAAGCACTGGATGCACAAAAATTGTTAAAGATGGAAAGAAAAATGTTGTATATGATGAAACAGGACAAACATTAACCGAAAATATATTATGTAAACCAACAGATGAAAAATTACTAGATTTTTATGAACAACATCAAGATAAAATCAGCATTAATATAGATGAGTTGCCAAGTTGTAGTTCATTTAAATTAAATTCTGAATATTCAGGATTATGGGAACAATTTTTTGTTAAACCACTTGCTTGGGTAATACTACAGGTTGGAAAAATAGTTGGAAATATGGGACTAGCAGTAATGCTAGTAGGATTATTTATTAGAATAATATTAATTCCAATGTCAAAGAAAAACACACTACAATCTGAAAATATGAAGCAAGCAAAGCCAGAAATAGATAAACTAGAAAAAAAATATAACAAGCTAATTGAAAAAGCACCAGCTGAAAAACAAAATGAGCTTACAATGGCAAAAAGTCAAGAAACCATGATGATTTATAAGAAGTATGGAGTGAATCCAGTATCAGGATGTTTAGTAGCAGTAATTCAATTACCATTGTTCTTTGCATTTTTGGAAGCTGTAAATCGCGTTCCAGCAATATTTGAAGATACGATGGGTGGCTTAAGATTGGGAATGACGCCGTTTAAAGGATTGACAAGCGGAAACTATATATATATATTATTACTAATCCTTATTATCGCCTCAACATATTTCTCGATGAAGAGTTCAATGAATCAAGCAAGTGGAGAAGCTGCAAAGCAAATGGCATTCATGTCAAAATTCATGATTATTATAATTTCAATGGCATCATTAAACTTACCGACTGCAATTGCACTTTATTGGATAGTAACAAATGGATTTCAAGTTATTCAAACATTAGTAATAAAAAAAATTATTATAAAAAATGACAAAAATCACATAAAAAATGCTAAAATAAGTAATAAGAGGTAATTAATATGAAATTAAGTGTATTTGAGGGAAAAGATTATGAGCAGCTATTGGAAGAAACATTAAAAAGCTTAAATGTAAGTGAAAAAGATGTTTTGTTCAAAAAAAATGAAAAAAAAGGCGGCTTATTTAAAGGAACAATAACTGAATTAAAATTAATTAAGGTAGAAGATGTTGCAGAGTACATCAAGCAATATTTAAACAAGTTGATAACAGATATGGGTTTAGAAGTATCTTTTGAAATGAAAATTAGAGAAGGACAAATTGGAATCAAAATGTACTCAAATAATAATCCAATATTAATTGGTAAAAATGGACAAACTTTAGCTGCACTTCAAAATATAATTAGACAAGTTGTATTCAAAGAGATTGGTATGTACCCATACTTAGTATTAGATGTAGAAAATTATAAAGAAAAACAAGTAAAAAATATAGAACGATTAGCAAAAAATATAGCAAGAGAAGTATTAAAAACCAAAGTTGAAGCTAAACTTGAAAATATGAATTCGTATGAACGCAGGACTGTCCATAATGCACTTTCAGAATTTAAAAATATAACAACAACAAGTGAGGGTGATGAACCAAATAGACATATTATAGTCAAATATAAAAAGGACTAGAATATTTAATTTTATCAAATTAAGATGACAAAAATGATGTGAAAAAATTTGGGAGACTTAATGAAAAGTCTTTCTTTTTTATTAAAAAAATGATAAAAATTATTTCCCGGGAAATAATTTGTTATGATATAATCAACGAAATGGAAGTGATTATAATATGAATGACACAATTTGTGCAATATCCACTGCTCTTGGAACAGGTGCAATATCAATAATTAGAGTAAGTGGCGAAGACGCAATTAAAATAGTAAATAAAATTTTTATTGGTAAAAATTTAGAAAGTGTCCCAACTCACACAATAAACTATGGCAAAATTCATGATAAGAAAATCAATATTGATGAAGTTTTAATTTCGGTAATGAGAGCACCAAAAACATTCACCACTGAAGATGTTGTAGAAATTAACTGTCATGGTGGGATAGCACCAACAAACAAAATATTAGAGTTATTAATATTAAATGGTTGTCGTTTAGCAGAACCAGGGGAGTTTACCAAAAGAGCATTTCTTAATGGACGAATTGATTTAGTTGAAGCTGAGGGTATTAGCGATATGATAATCGCAAAGACAGAAGAAGCTAGAAAATTAGCAATTAGTCAAATAGATGGAAATCTTTCAAAAATGATTAAAATAGTTCGTCAAGAAATAGTAGAAATAATGGCAAATATTGAAGTAAATATTGATTACCCAGAATATGAGGATGCTGAGGATATAACCCAAAGTAAACTAAAACTGAAACTTGAGTCAGTCATAGGGAACTTAAATAAAATATTACAAACAGCAGCAGATGGCAAAATTCTAAAAGAGGGTATAAATATAGCCTTAATTGGCAGACCAAATGTGGGAAAAAGTAGTATTTTAAATGCTTTACTAGAAGAAGAAAAAGCCATTGTTACAGACATTGCAGGAACTACAAGAGATATAGTTGAGGGTCAGATTACGCTAAATGGAATAGTTTTAAATATAATTGATACCGCAGGCATTCGAGAAACTACTGATATAATTGAAAAAATAGGTGTGAATAAAAGTAAAAAAATTATTGAAAATGTTGATTTGATAATAATCGTTTTAAATAATAATGAAAAACTTAGCGAAGAAGACGATGAATTATTGAAAAAAATAAAAAGCAAAAAACATTTAGTGTTTATCAATAAAGACGATTTAGATTCAAAACTAAACCACCAATCATTAGAAAATTTAAATTACATTTTTGGTAACACAATCAGAAAAGATGGATTAACAGAACTAAAAAACGAAATTACAAAAATGTTTAATTTAGAAAAAATTCAAACAAAAGATTATACATATTTAACAAATGCTCGACAAATTGCTTTAGTCAAGCAAGCAATAAACTATTTTGAGCAAGCCAATAATGATTGTGATGAAAGTATTCCAGTTGATATGATTGCAATAGATATAAAAAATGGTTGGGATACATTAGGTGAAATAATCGGTGAAACATATAAAGATGAACTTCTTGACGAATTATTTAGTAATTTTTGTCTAGGAAAATAAAAAATATTAACAAGCAAAAACAATGATGCTTGTTTTTTATTCCAATCTAATAGTATAATAGGGTGGATTTGTAGAAAAAAACAAGAAATTATTTCCCGGGAAATAATTTAAGGAGGTATTGAAGCAAATGAATTATGAAATTATTGTAGTGGGCGGAGGACATGCTGGATGTGAAGCAGCCATTGCTGCAAGTAAAAAAGGACTTGAGACGTTATTAATAACGGCAAATATAAATAATATTGCTGATATGCCTTGTAATCCATCAATAGGAGGAACTGCTAAAGGAATAATTGTTCGTGAAATCGATGCTTTGGGTGGAATTATGGG
>JGI994J12354_10001718_pt1 | contig 22010 bp, 15 predicted proteins | sample IntmicLarv3ML3BL_FD_12354 | JGI IMG/M metagenome (IMG submission 12354) | reverse complement strand
GCGTCAGTGACTGAAATCATTTGCAGCGCCTGAACAGGCGAGGTTTTTCCATGGGGGTGCAGAATGAAAATGGTGACGCCTTTTTTGCCGCGCACTCCATGAATGGCTGCGCTACCAGTATCTCCGGAGGTTGCGCCGACAATGTTCATGATTTGCCCGCGCTCCGCCAGAATATATTGGAAAAGGTTGCCCAATAGTTGCAGAGCCACATCTTTGAAAGCCAGGGTTACTCCGTGGAACAGTTCTAGGATGTGGACGCCGTTGTGTTTTATTAACGGAACGACCTCCGGATGCGCGAAGGTGGCGTAGGAGCGCTCAATCATCTCCTGAAGATCGTTTGTTGGAATATCGTCAACGAACGGAGAAATTACACGCAAGGCAAGTTCGGGGTAAGAAAGCGAGCGCCAGTCCTCCAGTTGGTCGCGATTTATCTGCGGAAACGACTCGGGAAGAAGGAGGCCGCCATCTGTGGCCAGCCCCATCATCACAGCGTCTTTAAAACCAACTGGTCGTATGCCGCCGCGAGTGCTGATGTAACGCATCATTCATTCCTTTCAACGGTGAATTGGCGGCTAATCATAGCATGATTTATTTGTTTGTGTAGCACGAAAACGTTACTTCAGGATAATGCAAGCGCTCTGGATGGAATATCCTGAATTGTTTCGCCAGCGCTTCCCAGTTTGTCCAGGCGCAATTCTCCAGGTGCCATAATAAAGAAAAATCGGAACATGCAATATTTGTAGAACTCGCCGAAAAGCAAACTGAAACTCCCGCGATGGTTCCACCATTTTTCTTTTAGGTTTGTAGAGTCTATCGGATATGGATAAATGGTCACATCTTTCGGTAGCGCGTTACGCAGAAGAATAGTTGCGCGTTTCATGTGATAACGAGACGTAATAAGAAGAACGGATTTTACGTCCTTATCTTTTATTAAGTGTCTGGCGTACCAAGCGTTTTCCAGTGTGTTTCGGGAAGATTTCTCCAGGATGACGCCTGCCGCAGAAGGCTCTCCGGACTGCGGACTGTAGAGATCAGAGAGTTGCACGCTTGGATCTACGCCTATGAAGAACATCCAACGTCCCTTCCCTTCGCGATAGAGACGCACGCCCTCATCAACCCTTCCCTTGCCGCCGGTCAAAACAATGATCGCATCGGCGGAAACGTTCTTTTGATCATAGGAGAACGTTTTATAGGCGAAGTCAATAAACAGTATTGCGATAACTATGAACCCAATAAAAAACAAGGTAACTAACGCTTTGATCATGTTCATATTGCCTCCAAAAGTTTTTATTGCGCCCTTCTACTCTATCTGATATAAAAACAGGCTCATACAATTACGGAGGGGATTATTTATATGTCCAGAATATGTGATATTTGCGGAAAAGGCCCAAGCTTCGGTAACAATGTCAGCCATGCGAATAACAAAACTCGCGCCGTATGGCATCCCAATCTCCAAAAAGTTAAAGCTGTCAGTAATGGCCGCGTTAGTTCTATCAAGGTCTGTACTCGCTGTATTCGTTCCGGTAAAGTGGTCAAAGCTCTCTAGTTTTTGTATCGCTGGTTTGGAACCTGAATTTTCGAGACCGCAGGGATAATGCTGCGGTCTTTTTCTTTTTCATTGCAAGGCTGGTCGCTTTGCAGATGCGCGACAACCTCAATTTCAACCAATGCTCCGCGCGGCAACTCGCTTACCGCAACGGTTGAGCGCGCTGGTTTGTGACTACCAAAATAACTCCCGTAGACACCGTTCATCATTGCAAAATCAGACATATCAACCAAGAAAACGGTGGTTTTTATCACCCGATCAAACCCAATTCCTGCGGCTCTAAGAAGTGCGGCTATATTCTTCATTACTTGTTCTGTCTGAACGGCCGCGTCTCCGGGCGTAAGTTCGCCTGTTATCGGATCAAGGGGAATTTGTCCCGAGCAGAATAAGAAATTTCCTGTCCGCAGAGCCTGCGAATACGGTCCGATGGCCGCAGGAGCTTCTTCAGTTGCAATTATGTCCAGTTTCAACTTTTTACTCTTTCCACCAAAATAACGCCGTTGACTTTCATAATGGCGTTCATGACCTTTCGCAGATGAGGCAAATCCATAACATTTACTTCAAATATATCATTACCTCGTTTGTCCACGGTGCTTTGAATCTGGGCGCTGACGATATTTGCTCCGTTGTCTGAAATAGCGTGCGAAATTCCGGCAAGAATGCCTTGTTCATCGTGGCATTGTACGCGGATTCTCACGGGAAGCACCTCTGTTTTGGTTTTATTCCAGGTCACGTCTATACGTCTGGCCGGATCGTTGTCCAGAGCTAATTTGCAATCCGTGGTATGTATGGTCACGCCTCTGCCGCGAGTAATGAAGCCCACGATATCGTCGCCTGGAAGCGGGTTGCAACACTTTCCAAAACGAACTAGCACATCGTCAACTCCGCTGATTTCAACGGCTTCAGCGGATGATTTCTTTTTCAGCTTAGTTGCTTCGGTATTCTGTTTCAGCTCTTTACGTTCGGATCGCTCATGGATTTTATCTTCTGGTAATAATTTGCCGATTATCTGATTGGCAGTAACCTTTCCGTAACCCACCGCTGCAAGCAGGTCATCTTCTCCCGCAAAACCAAATTCCCCGGCAATTCTTTTGAAGTCTCCGATTTTAGTGATTTTTTGAAGATTTACGGAGTATCTTCTAAAGTCTTTCTCGCAGATTTCGCGACCGAGGACGATGCTCCGTTTGCGCTCCTCAGTTTTAATCCAGGCTCTGATCCGGTTGCGCGCCCGGGAGCTTTTCACTATTTTCAGCCAATCTTTGCTGGGAGAGTGGTGCGGGGATGTTATAACTTCCACAATATCGCCATTTTTCAATTCATATTTTAGCGGCGACAGCTTTCCGTTGACTTTGGCCCCCACGCATCGGTGTCCCACGTCCGAATGAACTGAATAAGCGAAATCAATAGAAGTAGATCCGGCGGGAAGGGATTTTACATCCCCCTGAGGGGTAAAAACATATACTTCTTCTGGAAACAGCTCTACCTTGACCGAGTTCATAAACTCCCGGGAATCTTTCAATTCCTGTTGCCACTCAAGCAATTGGCGGAGCCATGAAAAACGTTTTATATCTTTTTCGTCGTATCCCTTTCCTTCTTTATACTTCCAGTGAGCGGCAATGCCAGAGTCGGCTACGCTATGCATTTCGTGAGTCCGAATTTGCACTTCCATGCGATCGCCGTGAGGACCAATAACCGTTGTGTGTAACGACTGGTACATGTTCCCTTTGGGCATGGCGATATAATCTTTAAACCGCCCCGGTATAGGCTTCCAGGCCGCGTGGATCACCCCTAAAACTTCATAACACTCACGAACGTCATTCACGAGAATGCGTATGGCGATCAGGTCGTAGATCTGATCTAGTTCCACATTGCGCATCTGCATTTTTCTGTAGATAGAATAAAGATGTTTACTACGACCGGATATCTCCCCTTTGACGCCGTGCTGCGCCAGTTTTTCTGAGATAACCGCCATGGCCTCGTCCACGTACGCTTCCCGTTCCTTCTTTTTTAGGGAAATTTTCTGCACCAGATCAAAATGGATTTCAGGCTGCAGATAACGAAAGGAAATATCCTCCAGCTCAACCTTGATCCAGGATATTCCGAGACGGTTGGCAATGGGAGCGTAGATATCCATGGTTTCCCGGGCGATGGCGCGTTGTTTTGCCTCGGGCTGAAACTCCAGCGTACGCATATTGTGGAGGCGATCGGCAAGCTTGATCAGGATTACGCGGATATCTACGGACATGGCCAAAAGCATTTTGCGAAAATTTTCGGCCTGACTTTCTTCTTTTGTCTTAAAATGGATTTTGCTGATTTTTGTTACGCCGTCAACCAACGCGGCCACTTCTTTGCCAAATAAGTTTTCCAGTTCGTCCAGCGTGGTGAGGGTATCTTCGATGGTGTCATGGAGAAAGCCGGTAATAATACTGGGAACATCCAAGCGGAGTTCTGTTAGAATACCGGTTACTTCCATGGGATGGATAATGTAAGGCTCGCCGGACAGGCGAGTTTGTCCCTGATGGACTTTAGCGCAATATACGTAAGCCTTACGGATGAGATTAAGATCTGCCGTTGGGTTGTACGACGCCACTTTTTCTAGGATGTCGTTAAGCCTGATCATGGGTCGTTGTCGCCTGAAAACAATGGATGGCGGATGCGGAGAAGGAAAAACAAAGTGGAAAAGCGCGTAAATCTCAGCGCGTCTTTTTTTGAGCGATTACAATGAACGGTTTTGTTTTTTGTGAAATTCGTAACTGATTTTTCCGGACGCGATTTCACGTAACGAAGTGACCACAAGTCTGTTGTTTTTCGAATCAAGCAGCGGTTTAGCGCCTTTGTAGAGCTGCTTTACCCGTTTTGAAGCCAGCAAAACCAGAAGGAAACGATTCTCAACTTTTTCCAGACAATCCTCAACCGTTACGCGCGCCATATTCCATTACTCCTTCTCGGTATGTGTTCAACAGATTGACCTTTTTACTTCATTTAAGTTTAAAGATCAAATAATTTTGACATTTGGGGTAACATACGAAAGGTTCTGCAACGCTGCGACAGAACAATGGCGGCTAGTTCGTCAGACGCTTTTTCTAGATGATCGTTGATGACAACGTAATCATACCAGTATGATTCTCTGATTTCGTCCGAAGCCCGCTTAATACGAAGATCTATGACATCTTGTTTGTCCGAGGAACGCTTGTCCAAACGATGGCGTAGTTCTTTGATACTTGGCGGAAGAATAAAAACGTACACTCCACCGTCAAAACGTTCCTTCAGTTTTAAGGCCCCTTGACAGTCAATGTCCAGCAGCAGGTCAATACCGTTGTGTCGGGCGTCCTCCAAGGTTTTTATGGCGGTGCCGTAACAATTGCCATGAACTTCGGCCCATTCGGCAAATTCGTTATTATCAACCATGGCGTGGAATTTTTCGTGTGACACGAAAAAATAGTCCTTGCCGTCTTTTTCTCCTGGTCGGGGAGAACGCGTGGTATAGCTTATGGATTCTTTTATATCCGAAAAACGCCTACATAATTCTCGACATAGAGTGGTTTTTCCCGCTCCGGATGGCGCGGAAATAACCATTATCAGACCTTCTCGTTGCATTGAAATATACCTTTCAAATAGCCAGAAACTCTTTGGGGTTGGTGGGACGACCCAATTTTAAACGTAATTAGCCAGACGGGCGCTCTTTTATTCCACGTTCTGTACTTGTTCGCGCATTTTTTCCATTTCAGCTTTGATGCGGATGACAAGGGAAGCAGTTTTTGAATCATTGGCTTTTGAACCGATGGTGTTAATTTCCCTGTTCATTTCCTGCATGAGAAAATCCAGCTTCCGTCCGACCGGTTCGTCGCAGCGGAGCGTTTCGTCAAATTGTGAAAAATGGCTTTCAAGACGTACTAGCTCCTCGGTCACATCACAGCGATCTGCGATCAGAGCTACTTCTTGAGCAAGTCTCGCCGGATCGATTTGTGTTTCTTCCAGCAAGTTATCTAGGCGTTGTCTGAGTTTTTGGGCGGCGTCAACCGCCATCTCCGGAGCGTAAGCGGCGATCTCTTTTGTTAGTCCGGCAATCAGAAAGCGGCGAGCGGTCAGATCGGCCAGCAGTATTTCGCCTTCGCGGCGGCGCATGGCGTCAATTTCCGCAACCGCATTCTTTACCGCAGAGATAAGGTGAGGAGTTTTTTCGCTTTCATCCGTCGCGATAACTGCGTCTCTCAGCACGCCTTTCCGGGACAAGATTGTTTCCAAAGAGATTTCCTCTGGAATGTTAAGCTCTTTTGCAAGATCTCGCAATAAAGTCGCATAGTTTTTTGCCAGATCAATGTCAATCTGTGGCATGGCGGCAGACTCTCCNCCCTCTTCCCATTGAACATAAAGATCTATTTTGCCTCGTTTCAGAAAGGCGGAGACGGTCTTTTTTACCTCATGTTCTAGGCTGAGGAAGGCTCGTGGCATACGGGCCGAAATTTCTCCATAACGGTGATTGACGGAACGGATTTCCACAACAAAACTGCCCGTTCCCACTGCCGCTTCGCCTTTGCCATATCCGGTCATACTTTTTATCATGGCGCTGCTGTCTCCCAAACTACGATCGCATATATGTTACAATAAGCGGGCTGACTGGCAAAAAATGATGAGTATACAAAAAAAATGGACTTGCGTTTCTGCGTTCGCAAGTCCATTGAAACTGTGGTCGGGGAGACTGGATTTGAACCAGCGACCCCCTGCTCCCAAGGCAGGTGCGCTGCCAGACTGCGCTACTCCCCGCAGAAACATTTCATATATCATTCTCAACGCCGAGTTGCAAGCAGTTTCTATGCTTTATCCTATTGTTTTCAGGAAAATGAAATAATTAGATAAAATATTTTTCACTGTTCTATGAATTCTTTTATGGATGCCATAAGCCCAGAGAGATCTAGACCCAGTATAGCGCGCAATTCCGCTTGGTCGCCCTGAGGAATCGGAGTGTCGGGGTAGCCCAGTCGCAAGACCTGCGGTCCTAAAGCGGCCTTCTCTTCCAAAAGCTCCAACAGCGCCGAGCCGAAGCCGCCTTGCAGGGTATTTTCCTCAACCGTTATTAGATATCTGTACTTTTTCGCTATCGAAAGTATTAGAGATTCATCCAGCGGTTTTACAAAGCGAGCGTTGATTACCGTAAGACTTGGCCCGCCGGCCTGTTCAAGAGACAAAGCTGCTTCCATTACTGGATAAACCATGGTCCCAAGCGCAAAAACCGCCGCGTCGCTCCCCTCGCGGAGGAGTTCGGAGCAACCCACGGGAAGCGGCTCAATAATCTGATCCAGCGGTACGCCAAGGCCGGAACCGCGCGGATAACGCACCACAGCCGGCGATCCCAGGTTAATGGCGGTAAGCAACATGTGTTGTAGCTCGTTTTCGTCTTTTGGCGCCATAATGGTTATGTTAGGGAGATGACGTAAATAGGAAATATCCAGCGCGCCGTGATGAGTCGGCCCGTCGTTTCCAACAACTCCGGCGCGGTCTACGGCAAAGGTAACTGGCAGGTTTTGCAGACAGACATCATGAAAAACAAGATCGTAGGCCCGTTGAAGAAATGTTGAATATATTGCAAATACTGGCCTGAATCCCGTAGCCGCCAAGCCTGCGGAAAAAGTGACAGCGTGTTGTTCGGCAATTCCAACGTCAAAAAAGCGATTGGGATATTTCTCCGAGAAAGGAACAAGCCCAGTGCCATCCGGCATGGCGGCGGTTACCGCAATGATACGCTCGTCGTCTTCCGCCAGTTTACAGAGGGTTGATCCGAAAACTGCGGTGTATGAAGCCGCGCCGCCTTTTTCCTTCAGAACCTTTCCGGTTTTAATGTCAAACGGCCCAACTCCGTGAAAAAGGGCCGGATTGTCCTCGGCCGGTTTATAGCCCTTCCCTTTTTTGGTCAACACATGGATTAGAACCGCATCATTGCGCTTTTTTACGTTCTCCAGAGTTTCCAGGAGCATCGGAAGATCATGGCCGTCAATAGGGCCGATGTATTCAAAACCGAACGCATTAAAAAGCATACCCGGCGTAAAAAAATCTTTGAACGAGTCTTCGGCTTTCTTCGCAACATGCAGCAGATCTTTGCCTACCGTATCAAGACGCCCAAGGAACGATTCTACATTTTTCTTAAAACGATAAAGAAATTCGCTGGAGCATGTGCGGGTCAGAAAATTCGAAAAAGCCCCGACATTTCCCGCTATTGACATCTCATTATCGTTGAGAATCAGAATAATATCTTGGTTCATGTGCCCGGCGTGATCCATGGCTTCATAGGCCATGCCCCCAGTCATGGATCCGTCGCCTATCACAGCAACCACTTTGTTGTTTTGGCCCGTAAGGTTGCGCGCGGTTGCGAAGCCAGTTGCAGCAGAAATGGAAGTAGAAGAGTGCCCAACGTCAAACGAGTCATGCGGAGATTCCTGGCGTTTTGGAAAACCGCTGATTCCGCCTAGTTTGCGCAGAGTGGCAAAACGTTCCCTACGACCAGTCAGTAGTTTGTGAGCATACGCCTGATGTCCCACATCCCATACGATCTTGTCGTCGGGCGTGGTGAAAACACGATGCAAAGCGATAGTCAACTCCACTACTCCGAGGCTGGGCGCGAGATGTCCTCCGTTGGCGGCGCAGGTTTCAATGATGGTTTGACGGAGTTCATCCGCCAAGTCGGCAAGTTTATTAGTAGGTAATTGTTTTACGTCCGAGGGAGACTGTATGTTTTCAAGAATGGTCATAACCACCTATTTCAAAGTATCAATTTAGTTGTCTAAAATATAACGAAGCAAAAGAGTCTCCCGCAAAGTTTTTTACTGCGGAAAGAGCCTTACGGTAACGCGTTTTTATGAGAGATAATTCATTTTCTGCGAGCAATGGTATATTTAGCAATTTCACGCAGGGGGTCGGCTTTATCGCCAAATATTTCCAACGCGTCCAGAGCTTCGGTCATCATGGCGTCGGCTTCAAGTTTGGCTGCGTCCAGCCCAATGATCGACGGATATGTGGCCTTGCCTCTGGCTTGGTCAGAACCGGCGTCTTTGCCGATTTCTTCAGTTGTTCCCACAATGTCCAGAATATCGTCGGCAATCTGAAAAGCCAGTCCAACGGCTTTTCCGTAACGTGTAATGGCGTCCAGCTGTTTTTCGTTTGCGCCTCCCAGAAGAGCTCCGGAAATCACAGAGGCTTTGATTAGCGCTCCAGTTTTGTGGGTGTGGATATAGCGTACGGTTGCCATATCTATATCCGGCTTACCTTCGCTTTCCATGTCCGCTACTTGCCCGCCAACCATACCTAAAGACCCGGCGCATNAGGCGATTTCATGAATAACCGAAAGCTTTACGGCGGGCGGCGCGGAGGCGCAAAAGGCTGGATCACTCATCAACTTAAAAGCTCCGGTCAGCAGGGCGTCTCCGGCCAAAATGGCAATCGCTTCGCCGAACACTTTATGATTAGTGGGATTGCCGCGACGAAAATCATCATCATCCATGGCTGGTAAATCATCATGAATAAGAGAATAGGTGTGAATCATTTCCATGGCGCAGGCTGCGGGAATAGCGGCTTCCGTCTCTCCGCCAACAGCTTGGCAGGCCGCAAGCGCTAGAATAGGCCTAAGTCGCTTGCCACCGGCAAATACCGAATAGCGCATAGCTTTATGGACGCTAGCAGGAATGTCAGTTTCCTTAGGAAGAACGATATCCAGCGCGGCATCAACACGAGCGCACTGTTCTTTTAGGTATACTTTAAGATCCATAATATATCCCTTTGAAATTTAATTATAAATTATCAGTCATTGTTTTCAGGATAGAATGGTTCTCGAGTGAAAGCTCCATCCTTACGTTTTAATAATATTTCCACTTTGCGCTCGGCTTCATCAAGTTTTTTTGCACAGAAAGATGCGTGTTTCACCCCTTCCTCAAAAAACTTAAGAGAATCGTCGAGAGAAAGAGAGCCATGTTCTAATTTGCGAACTATATCTTCTAATTTTTTTAAAGCGGTTTCAAATTTTTCAGTTGCCATGAGCGACGCCTCCTTTTGGGCGGGCGGCTAGTATTTCAGAAATTGATACTGCCCGTCAAGCTTCCGAGGACTCCAGCTTGTCCACCCTGCAGAGAGCTTTTCCTCGCGCGAGCGTTATCCGTACGCGGTCACCAGTCGTTATAAGGGCAACGTCCCGTATCACAGCTCCGTTATCCAGACGAGTCGTTATGGAGTAACCGCGGGAAAGAGTTGCCAGAGGCGATAGCACGCCAAGGCGAGCCGAATTATCTCCGAACTCCCGTTGTGCTGTTTCAAGATGCAATAATGTGAGCCGCTCCGCTTTTGATAGAAGTAGAGTCAAGCTTTGGCGCATTTTTTCCACTCCGGAGGCAGGAGAATAGCGAAGAAGCGATTGTTCGAGTTGTTGCGAATTTTCACACAAACGATGAAGAATAGTATGCGTGGCAAAATCAAGACGCGCGGACAGATCGTCAACCCGCTGGGATAAATGACCCAGAGTTGACGAAGGATCCGATAGTAGGCGCGTAAGAGAAGAAATTTTTGTAGCCAAGACCGAAAGATGATTCTGGACGCTAAGTCGCAGACGATGAGAGAGATTCTCCAAAATTCCCCGTAATTCTTCAGCGCTGGCAACAACCAGTTCCGCCGCTGCGGATGGAGTCGGCGCGCGTAGATCGGCCGCAAAATCGCAGATAGTCCAGTCAGTCTCATGTCCTACGGCAGAAATGATCGGTATGCGGGAGTTATACACAGCTCTTGCAAGAATTTCTTCGTTAAACGCTTGAAGATCCTCCAACGAGCCTCCGCCTCGACCAACTATCAGTACGTCTGCCAATTTTAGACGATTCATGTCTTCGATAGCGCGCGCGATCTCTGATCCAGCCCCTTCGCCCTGTACGCGCACCGGATAAATTAGAACATCCAACGAAGCGAAGCGGCGTTCGAGTACGTTTAGAATGTCGTGAACCGCCGCTCCTGTTGCGGACGTAATCACGCCTATTTTGCGCGGAAAATGCGGCAGAGATCGTTTGCGTTTCTCCTCAAAAAGCCCCTCCCGAGCTAGGCGTTCTTTGAGCTGCATAAAGGCTGCCTGAAGAGCTCCCAGGCCGCTTGGTTCCAGATACTCGCACACAAGCTGACATTCTCCGCGTTGATCATAGATCGAAACGCGTCCGCGCACGATAAGTTCCATGCCATCCTGAAGGAGAAATTTCAGGTTGCGGGCAGCCCCTCTGAACATCACGCAACGCAGTTGCGCTCCGCTGTCCTTGAGAGAAAAATAGAGGTGGCCGGAGGATGGCTGGGAAACATTGGAAACTTCGCCGCGTACCCAGACCCGTTCAAAATTTTCCTCCAGCGTGTCTCTCATAAGAGCGGTGAGACGGCTGACGGTAAGAACCGTTTTTTCAGAAAAAATATCCATGCGCGGTCACCCTAACATACCCTCGGAAAAGGTGTCAAACCAGTTGACCGACAAGGGCAAATTGTCTAGTATTTGAAAGCTTCGGCGCAGCAAAATTCTTCATTGTCTTTTTCATCCTGCAAACGGAAAAAATATGCGAAATTTTCCCTATATCATTACCATAGCTTCGGAAAAAGGCGGAGTGGGCAAAACTACTTTGGCTACCAATCTGGCCATATATCTAGCCGCAATGCGTAAAGATCAACAGGTTACCGTTTTTTCTTTCGACAATCATTTTACCATTGACCGCATGTTTGAAATCAAAGGCCGACAGTTGAAGGGATCTGTGCGTAAATTTTTGTTGGGAGAAAGATGCTTGGATATGGTTTTGGCCGGTTTGTACGGCGTGAGTTACATCTCGTCGTCATCCGATTTGGGAGAGGTTGTTGAAAAATTTAGAGCTCCCATGACTTTGTCAAAAATACTGGCTGAATCCGGACTTTCTGGAATTGTTATCATCGATACCCGCCCCGATCTTAATTACCTTACCCAAAACGCTTTGTTTGCGGCCGATCGCGTCATAATACCGGTAAAAGATATGCCCAGCCTGGAAAACTGCAAAAATATTTTTGCGCTTTTCGACCGCCATAACATTGATAAAAAAACTCTTTCCCTCCTCCCCTGTCTAATTGATTCACGTATAAAATTTGACGGGATATTTAAAGACCAGAAAACCTTATTGCGGGCGTTCGCAGTAAACCGGGGTTACCGCGCCATGGACACTTTTATTTCCAAAAGCCCCAAAGTTGAAAGCCTTAATACCAATCCGGATGGCAGGATATATCCGATTCTGACTCATGGCCGCGGGACCGAGGTGCATGGACAGTTCATAAAAATTGCTCGCGACGTCCTTCGTTCCTATGACGCAACTCCGGAACCTCGCTCATTTTTATATGCTGGCTGGTTGGCTGAAAAGGAGGGGCGAAAAAAACAAGCCTATCTGGCGCGTCTTGAGGGGTTGGCCGGACGCTGTCCAATTTGCGGCGCGTTGTTTGGAGAGCGTCCCGAGGGACGCGGTTATTATTATGAATCATCGGACCGCGCGGCGCGTGGTTTTTTGCATACCGCCTGTTTTTCCGATATGCTTTGCGCCATATTATACGGGCTTTACGATAACTCCCAGGCTCACTCCGCTGCCAGAGCGGTTATTTCCGAAAAAGCGGCAAAATCCGTGTCGTTATTTTTGCCTTTCGAACATAACGGTTCATATTGTCTTGATTTCAGACAATTTTCCATGGCTGGAGACGAGGTTTTCAGAAAGGAAATTCCTCTCGCCGGTTTTGCCGAGGGAATATTCAATGGCCCGTACGACCGCTTATATTTGTTTCTGAACGAAGGTTTATCCGGTTTTGAAGGTAGATTACGCGAAAAAGCGTGGTTGGCTATATATCCTGTTGATCCGCTAAACCCGGAACAAACTCTACACGACCGCAACTATCAGAATGTACGAAGTCTCTTAGCTCATATCAGCGGATCTCTGAACATCGCTCAAGCTGGTATTTCCCCCGGATCTGTCCCCGCCTGAAAATGACGTCGTTTTTTTACGGCGTTATCCCGGCGGTTGTGGATGAAAAACTGTTACCGTCAGGAGATCGTCGTACATAGTACATTTTTTCTAAAAACAACCGTAACCTTTAGAGATTTTTTCCCGTCTTTTTATAAATGGCGACGCAATCAAGTTGATAAACGAGAAACATCCGGGCGGTTCAAAGCAATGGGCGGGTAATAGCCCACGGAATAAATAAATGTACAGTTGACTACAATTTCGCAGTTGCTTTTTAGCTAAATGCGAGTTGGATAAATTACGAATTTCGTCCGATTCCGTGAAAATTTCCAATACGTTACGTGATATAAAAATATTTATCCTGCGCCCGATATAAGGCGTTTTATAGAGGAGGTTCAATCGCGCCGTTATGAATAAAGAAACGCCCGCCCAAGTTTTTTGGACATCGGCGCGCAGGAAGCGCCGGATAATCATTGCGGTTTTCGTCTGTCTTGCAGTCATTACCGCCTTTGCAATCAGCGGAGGTGGCGCCAACAGCCTCGAAAAGCGGAAAAAAACGGATGCCCCGCCTCCGCCTCCTGTTTCTGTAGCGATCGTTTCCGCCAAAAAAAGCGACGTCAATGTTTACCTGACAGGAATTGGCTCTGTAACAGCGCTCAATACGGTTACCGTTAAATCCCGCGTAGACGGGCAGCTAATGGAGCTTTTTTTTAACGAGGGGCAGAATGTTAAAAAAGGACAGCTTTTGGCGCGCATTGATCCTCGTCCCTTTCAGGCTCAGTTGACTCAGGCCGAAGGAGAAATGGCGCGAGATCAGGCTCTGCTTACCAACGCCCGTTTGGATCTTAAACGCTATAGCGATCTATGGGCTTTAAACGCCATTTCGCGTCAGCAAATGGACACTCAGGAAGCTTTGACGCGACAGTACGAAGCGGCGCTAAAAAGCGCTCAAGGCCAGGTTGACGCTATCAAACTCCAGTTGGCTTATTGCCAAATAATAGCCCCTATCGAAGGTCGGGTGGGACTTAAACTTGTGGACGCAGGAAATATGGTGCGCGCAAGCGACACAAGCGGTCTGGTTATTATTACTCAGCTACGACCAATAGCCGTTCTGTTTACGATTCCCGAGGACTCCCTCCCCCAGCTTATGAGCCGCGTCAAGGAAGGAAAAAAACCAACTGTCGAAATTTACGACCGCGAGCAAGAACAAAAATTAGCCGACGGAACATTTTTAACCACGGACAACCAGATTGACCCATCAACTGGCACTGTCCGGATCAAAGCTGTTTTCCCCAACGACGACAACACGCTTTTCCCCAATCAATTTGTCAACGCCAAACTTCTGGCGGATATCAAACGCGACTCCATAGTTATTCCGTCCGTCGCAATCCAGAACGGTCCAAAAGGAAAATTTGTTTATGTCGCGCAAGATAACTCCACGGTTCAATTGCGTCGTGTGGAAACCGGAGAATCCCGAAAAGACGAATCCATAATTTTAAGCGGCTTATTAGAGGGAGAAAAAGTTGTCGTTGACGGTTTTGAACGTCTTCGAGATGGCGGAAAAATCAATGTCAGAAGAAGCGAATTGAGTTCCGAAACCGGAAAAACCCAACGAGCTACGGGAGAAAGACCGCAAGACGAAACGCTTCTTAAAACGCCCTCAAAAACGTCTAACAATCCAGCCGCTCCGCCCCAAGCTTCTAAATAAGGCGTTTCATGAACATCTCCAAAATTTTCATTCTTCGCCCGGTGGCCACAACGCTGCTGATGGTAGCCATCTTTCTGGCCGGAGCCGTGGCCTACACGCAGTTGCCTGTATCCGCCCTTCCCCAAGTAGACTATCCGACAATTCAGGTACGCACTTTCTATCCCGGCGCAAGTCCGGATGTCATGGCAACCTCTGTAACCGCTCCCTTGGAGAGGCAGTTTGGCCAGATGCCGGGCCTAACTCAGATTTCCTCCAGTAGCTCAAGCGGAGCGTCGGTTATAACCCTGCAGTTTAATTTGGATCTAAGTCTGGATGTAGCCGAACAAGAAGTCCAGGCGGCGATAAACTCTTCCTTCAATTATCTTCCCAAAGATCTACCCATACCTCCGGTCTACAATAAAGTTAATCCGGCCGACGCGCCAATTCTTACGTTAGCCCTAACCTCAGACACCTTGCCTCTCTCAAGGGTGGAGGATCTGGCCGATACCCGTTTCACCCAGAAAATATCTCAGCTCCCTGGCGTTGGCCTGGTGAGCATAAGCGGCGGTCAGCGGCCGGCGGTCAGAATTCACGCCAATCCCACGGCTCTTGCGGCTTACGATATGACTCTGGAAGATCTGCGCACAGCCATACTCAACGCCAATGTGAACCAGGCAAAAGGAGGTTTTGATGGCCCGCGTCAGGCTTTTATCATCAGCGCAAACGACCAGATTATAAGTTCCGAACAGTATCGTTCTTTGATTGTCGCCTATAAAAACAACGCGCCAATCAGACTTTCCGATGTGGCGGATGTAATTGACGGCGTAGAGGATGTAAATCAGGCCGCGTGGATGAACGAAGAGCCGGCTGTCATCGTTAATATTCAGCGTCAGCCAGGCGCCAATGTCATAGAGGTTGTGGATCGGATAAAAAAACTTTTGCCGCAGTTGCAAAACTCGCTTCCCGCTTCGGTCAAGGTTTCAGAACTTACAGACCGCACCACGACCATCCGAGCTTCGGTCAAAGATGTGCAGCACGAGATGATACTGGCGGTGGCGCTCGTTGTTATGGTGATTTTTCTGTTTCTGCGTAATCTGTCCGCAACCACCATACCAAGCGTGGCTGTCCCTCTGTCGTTGGTCGGAACATTCGGTGTAATGTATCTTTTGGACTTCAGCCTCAACAATCTTACCCTGATGGCTCTGACCATTTCCACGGGCTTTGTCGTTGACGACGCCATCGTCATGATCGAAAATATTTCCCGTTATGTGGAAGAAGGAGAAACTCCCCTCAAAGCCGCCTTAAAAGGCTCAAAGCAGATTGGTTTCACTATTATCTCTCTTACGGTTTCTCTTGTTGCCGTCCTCATCCCGCTTCTGTTTATGGGAGATGTGGTTGGACGGTTATTCTGGGAGTTCGCGGTTACTCTTGGCGTTACTATCCTGATATCCGCGGTGGTTTCCCTGACCCTTACTCCCATGATGTGCGCGCGTATTCTGAAGCATGTTCCAGAGGAAAAGCGGGGACGCTTCTACCACTCTTCCGGCGTTTTTATCGACAGAATTATCGAAATGTACGGGGTGAGTCTAAGATGGGTTCTAGGCCATAGGACAGCGACTCTTGCGGTCGCCGTAGGAACATTGGTTCTAACCATAGTGATATATGCTCTGGCGCCAAAGGGCTTTTTCCCGACGCAAGACACAGGAGTGATTCAAGGGATCTCGGAAGCCCCGCAGTATGTTTCTTTTGAAGCTATGGCCAAACGTCAACAGGCGCTGGCAAAAGTAATTCTGCAGGATCCGGCCGTTGAAAGCCTTTCGTCATTTATCGGCGTGGATGGGACAAACACCACCCTTAACAGCGGAAGAATTCTTATCAACCTTAAACCTCTGGAAAAACGCTCGGCCTCTGCCAAAGAGGTTATCCGACGTCTGAATCCGGAGTTGGCCAAGGTTCCGGGTATCACGCTATTTATGCAGCCGGTTCAGGATTTGACTGTTGACGCTAAAGCCAGCCGAACACAGTTTCAGTATACGTTGGAAAATCCGAATTCCGAGGAGCTCTCGGCGCTCGCGCCCGTAATAATCGATAAGCTTCGTTCTCTGCCAGAATTACGAGATGTGGGCAGCGATCAGCAGGATAACGGCCTGCAGGTTATACTTGATATAGATCGTCAGACCGCCGCTAGGTTTGGTATTACCCCGCAACAGATTGACGATACGCTTTACAACGCTTTTGGCCAGCGCCAAATATCCACAATTTTTACCGAATTAAACCAATACCGCGTTGTTCTCGCGGTCAAACCGGATTTCAGTGGAAGTCCCAATGATCTCCAATCGCTTTATTTAAATGGCGTAAACGGCAAGAAAATCCCTCTTTCCACTATGACGCGCGTATCCGAAACAACCGGACCGCTGGTAATCAACCGGCTGGGACAGTTTCCGGCGGTTACCGCGTCATTCAACCTTGCGCCCGGAGTGTCATTGGGGCATGCGGTGCAGTCCATAGAAAAAGCCATGCTGGAAATGAAACTTCCGGAAAGTCTGACCATGAGTTTTCAGGGAACCGCCAAAGCGTTTCAGTCATCTCTGATCAACTTACCATTATTAATACTTGCGGCCCTGGTAACCGTTTACATCGTGTTGGGTATTCTGTACGAAAGTTTTATTCATCCCATCACTATCCTTTCCACCCTTCCCTCGGCGGGAGTCGGGGCGGTGCTTTCTCTAATTGCCTTTCGCAACGATTTGGACGTTATCGCGGTTATCGGTATCATTTTGCTCATCGGAATTGTTAAGAAAAACGGCATCATGATGGTTGACTTTGCGCTTGAGGCCGAACGTAAGGAAGGTAAAACGCCGGATGATGCCATTTATGAAGCATGTCTGCTTCGATTCCGCCCCATTATGATGACGACCATGGCCGCCCTTCTTGGAGCGCTTCCGCTGGCTTTAGGCAGCGGAAGCGGCTCTGAGCTGCGTCATCCGCTGGGTATTACCATTATCGGCGGGTTGATTTTCAGTCAAATCCTGACGCTTTACACAACGCCTGTGATTTATCTGGCGTTCGACAAATTTTTGGGGAGAAAGAAAAGCTGAACATCTCCGCCCCCTTCATAAAGCGTCCGGTCGCTACCACGCTTATCATCGTTGGATTCTTTCTTGCGGGTGTTATAGCTTTTCATCTACTGCCGGTATCTGCTTTGCCACAGGTGGACTTTCCCACAATTTCTGTTTCGGCCTCCCTGCCGGGCGGGGATCCGGAAACCATGTCCACTTCTGTGGCCGCCCCGCTTGAACGGCAGTTTGGGCAAATTGCCGGCGTAACGGAAATGACGTCCGTCAGCAGTCGTGGGTCCGCCAATATAATATTGCAATTTGAACTTAATCGCAGTATCGACGGAGCTGCTCGAGAAGTTCAGGCGGCAATTAACGCGGCGCGCGGTTTTTTGCCGACAAATCTGCCGAACAATCCGACCTACCGTAAAGTCAATCCCTCGGATGCGCCGATTCTGATTCTGGCGCTGACATCTGACACGGTGGATCGATCTCGTATGTTTGACGTGGCTTCCACTGTTTTGCAGCAAAAACTATCGCAATTAAAAGGAGTCGGCGAGGTAACCGTAGGAGGAAGTTCCCTGCCCGCTGTGCGCGTGGAACTGAATCCCATGGTGTTGAACAGATACGGGATCAGTACAGAATCGGTGCGCGAAACATTGGCCGCCAACAACGCAAATCGTCCCAAGGGCCAGCTTGCCGATGGGGAAAGAACGTGGCAGATTCAGGCTAACGACCAGCTGAGCAAGGCGGAACAGTATCTCCCGCTAATTATTTCGCACAAATCCGGAGCAGCCGTGCGCTTAAGCGATGTGGCGCAGGTCCAAGATTCGGTGGAAGATGTTCGCGCCATTGGGCTGGCTAATGGCAAGAGCGCGATCACATTAATAATCTTCCGTCAACCGGAGGCCAATATTATAGAAACGGTGGATAACATCATTTCTATGCTGCCGAAACTGGAAGCTACCCTCCCCGAGGGAGTCAATCTCTCGTTGATCAGCGATAGAACCCAGTCTATCCGCGGTTCTTTGTTGGAAGTTGAAAAAACGATGATGATATCGGGAGCGCTGGTGATCCTTGTGGTTTTTGCTTTTCTCCGTTCAGTGCGTTCCACCATAATCCCGACCGTGGCGGTAATAGTCTCAATTGTAAGCACTTTTGCGGTGATGTATCTATGCGGGTATTCCCTGAATAACTTGTCGCTTATGGCGTTGACAATTGCCACCGGTTTCGTGGTTGACGACGCAATTGTCGTACTGGAGAATATCACTCGACATCGCGAGATGGGAGAATCTCCACTTCAGGCCGCCCTATCCGGCTCGAAAGAAGTTTCTTTCACCGTGTTGTCCATGAGCGTTTCTCTGGTGGCGGTATTCATCCCGATTCTTATGATGGGGGGAATGGTAGGACGTTTGTTCAGAGAATTCGCTGTGACCCTTTCAGCCGCAATCATGGTTTCTCTTGTGGTGTCTCTCACCCTTACCCCCATGATGTGCGCAACTTTCTTGAAACCCCTTGACGCGTCAAAACAGGGCTCGTTCTTCAGAGCGAGCGAGCGTTTTTTCAACATAATGCGGAACGCCTACGAGAGAAGTCTTTCCAGAGCGCTGCGTCACCGTCGTCTTATGTTAACGGTTATCGTGGGAACTATGATTTTGACAGTTTATCTCTTTATCATAATTCCCAAAGGGTTTTTTCCGGAACAGGACACAGGGCGGATTTCCGGAAATATCAGGGCAAGCCAGGATATATCTTTTCAGGCCATGAGCGCTAAACTCGCGGAAATAGCCTCCATTATCGATAGTGATCCCGATGTGGAAAACACTCTCTCTTTTACCGGAAGACGGGGGTCCGCCAACAACGACGGACGTATATTCATTTCATTGAAACCCTTTAAAGAACGCGCAATCAGCGCGCAACAAATAATTGGACGTCTGCGCAAAAAACTCTCCGGAGTGGTGGGCGCTCAAACTATTTTGCAACCAGTACAGGATCTACGCATTGGAGGCAGAGGCGCCAGCGCCATGTATCAATATACGCTGCAGGGAGAGGATTTAACTCTGTTGAACGAATGGGCGCCTCGTATGCTGGATAAAATGAGAACCTTACCAGGATTGGCGGATGTGAACACCGATCAACAGGACAAGGGACTGGAAGTAAAACTGGAGATTGACCGAACAGCGGCGTCAAGGTTAGGTATTACGCCTAAAATGCTTGACAATGCTCTGTATGACGCTTTTGGCCAGCGCCAGGTAGCCGTCACGTACACTTTGTTGAATCAATACCATGTGGTTATGGAAGTGGCTCCAAAATTTTTGGAAAACCCTGACACGCTCAATGAAATTCATGTTATTTCGCAAAGCGGAGCGCGGGTTCCGCTCTCGGCGTTCACCCGTTTTGAAACAACGTCTACGTCGCTTACCGTGAACCATCAGGGGCAGTTTCCCTCAGTAACGCTCTCGTTTAACCTGTTACCCGGATATTCGTTGGGAGACGCGGTTACGTTAATAGAAAAAGCCAAACATGACATCGGTTTTCCGGGCGGTATCCGGGGGAATTTTCAAGGGACCGCGCAAGCTTTCAAATCGTCGCTTGCCAGTCAGCCTTTACTTATCTTGGGGGCTCTGGTTACCGTGTATATTGTACTGGGAATACTGTACGAAAGTTACATCCATCCAATTACAATTCTTTCAACCCTTCCCTCGGCGGGTATGGGAGCCGCGCTTGCGCTATTTGCCTTCAGAACAGATATGAGTTTAATCGCAATGATTGGGGTTCTCCTCCTGATCGGCATTGTGAAGAAAAACGGTATTATGATGGTGGATTTTGCTCTTCAAGCCGAGCGAGAGCGTGGAAAAACGCCTGAAGAAGCTATTTTTGAAGCTTGTTTGCGTCGTTTTCGCCCGATCATGATGACTACCATGGCGGCGCTGTTGGGCGCGCTTCCACTGGCGATTGGCGCCAGCGTTGGCTCTGAGCTACGGCGTCCGCTTGGGATTGCTATTGTTGGCGGCCTTATTTTCAGTCAGATGATGACGCTCTACACAACGCCGGTTGTGTATCTGTACATGGATCGTTTCAAAGTTTGGCTGGATAAAAAACGCGCGATCAGTTTACAATCCAATGGATGAGCAAACTGCGGTTCTAAATCTTGAACAGAAAAATCGGGCGGCGGATAAGCGTTTGCGTAAAACGCGTCAAAATTATCTTAGGCGCCTGGAACCCTTTCAGATTAACAGATATTGACAAAAACCGATTTGGATGGCGATGATAAACTAAATGCAATCATTCGGAGCACAAACAGAACATTCTAGTTCCACTCCGCCATCCCCTTCCCGCCTGAAAAGCGTTCAATTTCTTTTACGCTCCCTGCATTCCCGTAATTATCGTCTCTTTTTCATGGGGCATGGTATCTCGCTTATTGGCACCTGGATGCAGCAAATTGCCGTAAGCTGGCTTATCTACCGGCTGTCTGGTTCGTCCTTTTTGTTGGGAGCGGTAGCTTTTTCCGCCCAATTTCCCGCATTCTTAATGGCTCCTGTGGCGGGAGTTATTGTCGATCGCTGTAATCGTCAACGTCTGTTTCTGATTACCCAAATATGTTCCATGTTTCAGGCTACTCTTCTGGCGTTTTTTGTTCTGTCTGGCTTCATTCAGATCTGGCAGATCATAGTTTTAAGTTCGTTTCTTGGTTTTATCAACGCCTTTGATATGCCTCTGCGTCAGTCACTTGTAGTAGATCTTGTGGAAAAAAAAGAGGATTTAAGCAACGCCATCGCCTTAAATTCCTCCTTGTTTAACGGAGCTAGACTCATAGGGCCATCCATTGCCGGGGCGCTTGTGGCGTCTGTTGGCGAGGGTATCTGTTTTGCCATCAACGCTGTAAGTTATTTGGCGGTTATTGCCGCAATCACCGCTATACGCATACCGCTGAATCCATCCGTAAAAACAAACCGACATGTTTTTCGCGAACTGAAAGAAGGATTTGACTACGTCTGTCATTTCATTCCCATAAGAAACATTCTGGCGTTATTTGCTATTACGTCTTTCATGGGGATACCGTATGTGATTTTGCTTCCGATTTTTACCAGAGAAATTCTCCAAGGAGACGCGCGCACCTATGGATTTCTCATGGCCGCCATCGGTATCGGAGCCTTGTGCGCCACTATTTATTTGGCTTCCAGGCGGAATGTTTTGGGGCTTACCAAAGTTATTTCTGTTTCTGCGGCCGTTTTTGGTTTTTTGGTGGTTTGCTTCGCTTTTTCCAATAATCTTATCGTATCGCTTATTCTTCTCTTTCTGGCTGGTTTCGCCATCATCGCTCAAATCGCATCAAGCAATACAATTCTTCAGACCATAGTGGACAATGACAAACGGGGTCGCGTGATGAGTTTTTACACGATGGCGCTCATGGGTTCCGCGCCTCTGGGAGGACTGGCGGCCGGATATATTGCCGCCAAGATCGGCGTCAAAGCCACGCTTGGCATATGCGGCCTAGGCTGTTTGGTGGGAGCTATTGTCTTTGCCAGAACATTGCCTGCGATGCACGCAATAATTAATCCGATTTACGAAAAAATGGGAATACTGAGGGAAGTGGGGTTGTCTGACAAAGCTGACGAATAAACATCTTGAGTCTAATGAGTTGCCCCTTCCATTATTTCAGCCATAAACAACCTAGGGTCATCTCAGAAACATCGCGTCTCTTCTGTATATCACAAAAATATCAAATATTTTTCTGATAATTAGTGTAA
>JGI994J12354_10001717_pt1 | contig 22012 bp, 18 predicted proteins | sample IntmicLarv3ML3BL_FD_12354 | JGI IMG/M metagenome (IMG submission 12354) | reverse complement strand
TAGACTCTGACCTCACTACGTTCGTCAATCGTCAAGGCAGCGATGGGCCTCCTGCGCATATTCCTGCGTCACTTTGCTCCTAGCAATATGGCAGTCAATCCAGGCAAACCAAGAAACATGGAGCGCCGTGTACATACTGTACATAAGGCGATATGTTTACGATGGTTTAACGCAGTTAGCACCGGTAATGTTCGTCAGAAAAAGAGGAGGAAAAAAGAATGGGCTTAGGAATTTACTTACATTACCCGCTTGAGGATAGCGGCAAAGCCAGCAAAGAAGGTTATGAACAATTCTTTCGCGGGCTGACCTCGGTGATTCCGGACTGGGAAATCAAATGCGACTTTGAAAAATCCGGCTTTCGGGTCGGCCTTGTTCCTTTTGAGGAAGAAGTCTATGGCAATTATGAAGATGGGGAGCTTCATATCTCTGCTCGCACCAATAGCGCCGGGCCGGGCTATCATGCTTATCTGGTCGATGTTCTTGACCGACTTCCCGCAGCGCCCCTTGCAGTCTTTGATGAAACCGACTACTACGAGCATCGGGATTATCAAAAACTTCAAGATAGCATGAACAGTTGGCTACAAGGGCTCAGCAATGCCCTGACTCAAGAATGGCAATACAGCGATACCGAAAGCCTCAGTATCAGCCTTTCTCTTCAAATGATACCTATGGACTACGAACATTTTACCTGCTGCCCTCTTGGCTTTTTCGACCGAGCTTTTTTTGAAAAAACCATCAAAGGAGAAAGTAACAATTCGGAATTTTTCATCTGGTGGAATCAAGAAACTGATGCGCTTTTCTACCGAAACTCTGCCCTCTACCTGATGTGGTACGAAAATAACTGGCTGGCTCCGGTTCTCGATAGCGAATTTGAAATTCTCAGAGCTACCCTGAGCTGTCTGGAAAAAGCCTATTCTTTAAGCGAGCATCTTCATTACCCGGTCGCCGAATGGCTGGAACTGGCCGAACTTGACGGAGACCCCGTCCAAATCCAAAAAGCACAACAATTACAGCACAAAGGACAAGCTTTCTCTACAAAATCGGCAAATGTAAAGCTCGGTTATCGAAAAGGCCAAGTCAGCAGTCAAATCATCGGCGGCTGGCGACTCGTTCATGATGGAAAAATGCACTTTGAGCGCGACGAAGATGGCACCGCAATCTGGTGGGATCAGGATCGAACGATTCGAGCTTCTCTCATCTCCTTAGCCCCCAAAGAGGGCATCGACAGCAGTAACGAATCCCTCTTGCAGTCAGTCATTCAAGATGAAAGTGGCTATGAATCTTTTGCCCTGAAAAATTCCGAAGCTGCCGCCGCAATCCAGCACTCTCAAATTACCGAGGAAGATGGTGAACCCTGCCAACAAACCCGACTTTTCGTTGCATTAAATAACGAATTACTTATCCTTTCTGTCTACTACCCGGACAAAAATAATCGCGATTGGGCAACCTCCATCTGCGCCAACCTCGTCTGCTAAAAAAACACCCCTGACGCAAAGAAGGGACGCTACTTAAAAAGTGCACTTTACCCCCTACCTTTGAAAATCAGGTTTCCAAAATATTTCATCCCTTTTTGTCCGGACATAGCAAGACCTCCTATCTTAGATTTTATTCTACGATAGGAGGTCTTTTCTTATTTAGTGTCCCATTTTCGGGATGCAGTGCAAAAGCTAATAGCTCACCTATTCCGATAAAATAGCGAAGCGAATATTTGGGATGAAGTGTTCGGCAAAGCAAGCGAGGCGCGACGACGTGTACGGTTTCATCCCTATGACTAGGCTCTGTCTGCGCTTACGCTTGCCAATCGCCAAGGCAGCTATGGGTTTCCTACGCATATTTTTGCGTCATTATATTCCTTGAGATATGGTAGTCAAGCCAAAGCTAAGGCCAGTTACTCATTTTCTTCCAATAGCCTACGACACCGTATCACCGCACTGGAGAATCTTTTCCAATACATTCCCTTGCCGAGTCTTTCCAGCACTCCGGTTCGGTGCAGGTTTTCCCGCACTTTCGGATTAGCTTCACAAATCATGACTCGCACGCCGCGTTTTTGAAGTTTTCCAATCACTTCGCCCAAAGTCTCCAGTCCGGTAATATCAATGAATGGCACATGGTTCATCCGAATAATCAGCGCTTCCGGATCGGTTCGCGTCTGCTGCAAAGCCCGCTCAAAATTCTCCACAGCTCCAAAGAAGAACGGTCCTTCAATGCTATATACCAAAACGCCCTTCGGCAAAGACCCGATTTCTCTGTATTCCCGATCTTCCCGCAATTCCGCCTCATCATATAAATGAACGTGAATTGAAGCAGTCATTTTTTTAAGAAAATAAAGAATCGCAATCATTACTCCCACATTGACTGCTACAACCAAATCCACAAAAATGGTCAAGAGAAAAGTAATCAGTAAAATCGCAATATCAGCCAAAGGCGCTTTTTGCATCATATGAATAAAATGCTTGATTTCACTCATATTGTAAGACACCACAAAGAGAATCGCCGCCATCGCCGCAAGAGGAATATCTGCCGCCAAAGGTGCCAGAAAAAGGAGAATCAACACCAAGACCACCGAGTGAATAATCCCCGCCAAAGGGCCGGCTCCGCCATTGCGGATATTCGTTGCAGTTCGGGCAATCGCTCCGGTCGCCGCGATTCCACCCACCAAAGGAGTCAGCAAATTGGCAATCCCCTGACCGATTAATTCTTGATTGGAATTATGGCGAGATCCGGTCATTCCGTCCGCCACCACCGCTGAAAGAAGCGATTCAATCGCTCCCAGCATCGCAATCGTAAAAGCCGGACCGATTAAATTAAAGACCCGATCCAAAGTCAAAGTCGGAAATGTCAATTTCGGCAACCCCTGAGGAATCCCGCCGAAAGCACTACCAATTGTCGCCACTCCTTCAAATTGCCACGTTGACTGAATCAACGTCGCTACAATCATCGCCACCAAAGGACTCGGAATCCGCCGCAAAAGCTTAACTTTCGGGAAAATCAAAATTAGCGCCAGAGTCAAAGCCGCCAGTCCGGTAGTCGCCATATGAAAATTCGGCAATTGGGTCAATAGTATCCAAAATTTCTCATGAAAATGCGGCTCCATCGCTCCGGGGATTCCAAAAAAATACTGCCATTGACCAATCCAAATAATCACGCCAATCCCTGCAGTAAAACCGACAATCACCGGCGCCGGAATGTACTTAATGACCCCGCCAAACTTCGCCAGCCCCATCGCCGCCAAGATAATCCCCGCCAAAAGGGTCGCAATCTGGAGTCCCTCAACCCCGTAATTCGCAGCAATTCCTGACAAAAGCACAATAAAAGCTCCGGTCGGCCCGGCAATCTGATAGCGGCTTCCCCCAAAAACGGACACAAAAAAAGCCGCCACAATCGCCGTATAAATCCCCTGCTCAGGCTTCACCCCCGAAGCAATCGCAAAAGCCATCGCTAGCGGCAGCGCCACTACCCCCACAATTATACCGGCAATCAAATTCGGCAGCCAATGCTCCTTCTTCAAAAGCCCGGCTATCCGGGCTTCCTTCAGCGCAATCATAACTACAAATCCCCCTCAAAAATTAAAAAAACCGCTACTCCACTATCTTTTCATCCTAAATTACCGCATACAGTTTGTCAACTGTCTTTTCTCTTCTAGAAAGAATTTCACTTTTCGTGTAAAATAAAAAGGCGAGATTACTCAGCCGAAAGGAAAATGAAAAATGACAACCTCCTTTCTCTCTTCTTCTGCCGATACAGGCTATATGAAAATCGCCTTGGCAGAAGCCGAAAAAGCTCTTGCGGTCGATGAAATTCCGGTAGGTGCCGTACTCGTCCGAGAAAACGAAGTCATCGCCCAAGCCCACAATCGGCGAGAACTCGACCAAGACCCCACCGCCCACGCGGAAATACTCACTCTAAAAGAAGCCGCAAAAAAGCTCGGCCGTTGGCGACTCAGCGACTGCACCCTCTATGTCACCCTAGAACCCTGCCCCATGTGTGCCGGCGCACTGGTCATGGCACGAATCGGCCGACTGGTCTATGGCGCACCGGACTACAAAAGCGGCGCAGTCGAATCCCTCTTCAATATCCCCGGCCATCCGGAGCTCAATCACCACATCCCGGTCACCGCCGGAATCGAAGAAGAAGCCTGCCGAAATATTCTCCAGACATTCTTCAAGCAAAAACGGCAAGCCACTTCCCCAAAGGAGTAATTTTATGGAACTTTCCATCGGCCAAATCGCCATCATCATCGTCACGGTTCTCATTGCTCGCAATCTGAGCCAGCGAAAAAAGAAAAAAAAGACCGAAGAACTCGATAGCCTCTATCCACCGAAAATCCGTGAACAGCGGCAAAAAGAGCGAGATAAGCTCACTCAACGAGCCGACGCTCAAAAAAAATCACCCCGGAAAAACAGCATCGCCAGCCTCTACCCACCGGAGCCCGACAGCAACCCGAAAAACAAAGCTGAATCCACCGACAGCAAGCAAGAATAACTATCCTCACCTACAAAAATAGCAAATAAAGGAGTGCTTTTCATGGAATTCATCGAAACCCCCGGTCGTATACTGGGAATCTTCTTTCTCATTGCCTCAGCGGTCCTCTTCATCTACAGTGAAAAGAAAAAGACCAAAGAACGTCGCGCCCGACGTACCGCTCGCCTCGAATCCGAACGACTGGTCACCGAAGCCTTAGAGCAAGAATCCAACATCACTACCGCCCCGGAAGCAGGAATCTCATATGCCGAAGAGCCCCACAATCTTCAAAACCCAGACACCACCGAAAAATAAAACCTTCCTTAATACAATGCTTCCTCGCAAATGACAACCAATTTCCGGCAAAATAAACTCAAAAAATCCGGAATAAACTGCCTCTTAAAAATCCCTTTCAATATCTCGCTCACAGATTTCTTCCTTGACAACCCCACCCCTCGGAAATTAAAATAGACAAGTCCTACAATATGGAGGAGTATCGAAGTGGTCATAACGAGGCGCACTCGAAATGCGTTTGTCTGTAACAGGGCACGTGGGTTCGAATCCCACCTCCTCCGCCAGTAAAACCAAAAGCTCCGGCACACCGCCGGAGCTTTTTTGTATCCAATACTGACCCAACGAAACCTTGCACCATTACTTAACCGAACCTCAAAAAATCATTACTCCAAACTTGGTTTGGATGCTTAGATAAAGCCGCGTGCAACTACCATCATTCCTCAATCGTCAAAATTGCAATCTATTTTGATGCCGAGTCACACAAAAGCAGTCCGGTTGTAGCAAATATTTTCCCGAAGGTATCCATTTCCTTTTTCAGAATCTTATCCCGAAAAAATTTTTGACATTGAAGAGTATTTAAACTTCCTCCGAAATCACTCTAAAGCATACCTTTTCATTGGAAATTATATTTTTATGTAATTGATATCTGATTCCCTCTACTTTTTAATGTAATAATTTGCTATAATGGAACAAACTGAAAGTAAAGTGAGGATTTTATTATGAAAAAAGCTCTTCTTCTGATTCTGCTTCTTTTATTAGTTTCCGGTGTAGTCAGCTCCGCCGCCGAAGCAAATGCCGGAAATAGTACAGTTGTCACCTTAGACAGCGAAGCAGAGGCAATTGATTTACTTAATGAAGGCACCAGATATGCCCAAGCAAATGATTACTACAATGCTCTCGAGGCTTATAGTAATGCCATTGAATTAAATCCGGGCTTTGCAAAAGCCTATTTCAATCGAGGATTGCTCCTTGCAAGCCGGAAAAGAACCCGAGATCGTGCCATTCGGGATTTCAATCAAGCCATTGAGCTCGCTCCGGATTTCGCTGAAGCCTATGTAGGCCGCGGCAATGTCCATGACAGCTATAAAGCTCGTCGGGGGGGAAAGCGGTTGAAATCAATCCGGCTTACGCAATTGCCTACTACAATCTGGCCAACTGCTATGACCTCAACAACGACAAAGACAATGCCGTCGACGCTTACAAGCAATTCCTTCAATATGCCGATAAGGTAAATCACGCCAATCAAATCAGAATCGCCGAAGAGCGAATTCCGATTTTAAGCAAAAAATATTTCTAATTGAGCATTAAAATAAAAAAGCTTCTGAGTGCAAATTACATTCAGAAGCTTTTTCTTTGATTATTTTTTGGCTCGCTCACGAAGCGTCGTCACCGTTTCACCACCGATTCCCCAGCTATCCATATCCACCTCATCGATTGTCACGACCGTCGTCCTGGGGTCTTTACCGAGCACATCTTCCAGAAGTTTTGTTGCCCCTTTGATTAATGCCGCTTTCTGCTCTTTCGTCGGCGCTTCTTTGCCACCGGTCACCCGAATATTTACATAAGGCATTTTTACTGCTCCTTTCTGAAAAACTTTTTTGTTATCCGATAATTTCATTCTACTCCCCCAGAATAAACAATACAATCGTTTCGCTTCGGTTTATTTTCATGATTTCGTCATTTATGAATTTTTTAAAAATGTTATACTATAAAAAATTCTAGTGATTTTTCGGAGGTTCCCAATGAAAAAATTTCTCCTCACCCTCGCCTTATGCTTGGCAATCCCATCGTTCGCCGCCGCCTCATGGTACGAACTAAATCTATACAAGCCTTCCTCCGGACATTGGGTGCTCGCCGAAAATCCCAGCCCCGATAGACACGGCGCTTATTATATCGAAAATACTACTATCCGAAAATTAAATGGCTATATTAGCTCTACACCTCTCTATTACTCAGCGGAATGGGAAATCACTTCCCGAATGGATCGGTTTATCGCCGCCCAACGGCCGACTTTGTGGCAATCCGCTCTCATCTGACCTATGGCTATTATCCGGCTCAACAACTGGTCTACTGGATTCGGGACGATAAAAATCATAAAGTCTTGGCTTGGTTTGTCATTACCTATTGGGCGGAAGGCGGTAGACTCTACAGCCTGTCCCTCTGCTCAGAAAGCGACCCTCCCCACCAAGAAATTGATGCCTTTCTCATAGAGCAACTCGGCGAAAAGACCCTCCACCAAGAAATATTCCTGCCCCAATAAGAAAAAAGCCAACCGAATCACAAAATTCGATTGGCTTTCTTTTTTTGCAGGTTGGACTTTCCTACAGAGTACTTTCACCAGGCTTCCAGTCAATTGGGCACAGACCGCCGCTTTGCAGCGCTTGGAGCACTCGCAAAGTTTCATCTACACTACGACCCACATTCAAATCATTCACCACAGAATAGCGAAGAGTCCCTTCCGGATCAATGATAAAAAGACCCCGCAAGGAAATGCCTTTATCCTCTAAGAGAATACCATAATCCGCCGCAACGGACTTTGTGATATCCGACGCCAGCGGGAAAGCCAATTCGCCGCCCAAGCCGCCATCGGCTTTTGACGCCTTAATCCAAGCCCGATGGGAATGAACACTGTCAATACTTGCGCCGAGAACTTCCGCGCCCAAATCTTTAAATTCCTGAATTCGATTATGAAAACCTAAAATTTCCGTCGGACAAACAAACGTAAAATCCAACGGATAGAAAAAGAGCACAAGCCATTTTCCTTTATAATCCGAAAGCGCCACCGGAGTAGACAGAGTTTCCATGTCCTTCGTGCTTGGCATAACAAAATGAGGTGCCGGTTGTGATACTTTCATAATAGCCTCCTTAATAGCAATTAGTATTTGAGAATTATTCTCCCGTTTAGTGTATCAGAAAACGCTTCTCTTTTCAAGAATCTTTCTTATAAAATTTTAATTATTGAAACTCCCACCGAAAATCTTTCTTTTGATTATCATTTTTCCTCCAAAAGAGGTACAATAACCTTAACCCTTTGAATCAAATACTAGGAGGCTATTATGAAATCATATCTTACAGGACTTTTTTTACTGCTCTTTTCCCTCGTGTCGCCCCTCGCTCATGCCGGCTGGATTCCTGCCGGCTCCTATGGCGGCGATGAGGTCATTTTATTAGACGATCGCATCAAGCCGGTTGCTGATGAAAATAAAAAAATCATTCCCAATCTTTACACTCTTTCCTATAAAATCAGCCTGCGAGGCAACAATGGCTACGTCTACACCAATTTTCTGGTAGACCTGGAATCAGAAAAAGCCTGCCCTCTACCGGGCAAGACGGAAATGCTGACTTTGAGCAACCGAAATATCTACCAAAATGACGTTGACAGCCAATGGCGAACCGATGCTTTAGGGCTCAATCACCTGAGCTTCGCCGCCTACCTCTGGAAAAATCAGGCAAAAATTGATAATGGAAAACCCTATCTCAGCTCCGGTGAAATTCTCGCCGGTCTAAAAGACCGCGCCCCAACAAAACAAGTCAATGACAAAGGCTGGCTACAAGTCTATGACAGAGCGAATAATGCTAAAGCCTGGATTCAGACCCGCTCCATCACCATCGTCCAAGAATCCCGTCAAAGCCTACCAAGCCTTCAAGTCCTGGTTCGCCGAGAAGAACAGCGCGGCGAGCAGACCCAAATTACCTATGCTCTGGAAAACTACTACCCTTCCGACCACCAAAAACTAATTCTCCACCTCTGGCAGGAAACCGCCGGTAAAGCAACCGAAAAGGAACTTCCCGTAAAAACGCTCCTGCCAATCCTCGTACCCAACGAAGACACCGCCATTGCCTCAGCGGCCTACCTACATGACTTGCTTCAAAATCGTCCCGCCCAAGCAGACCACTTCAGCAACAATTCCATTCCCCCAGAATGGTTAAATTTCTAAAATTGCTCTTCAATTAATTTTACAGGATTTACCAAAGAAACGACGAATTATTCAATTATCGCATTTTTTGATTATCGATTCCTGAAAGGAGAGTTTTAACCGATGAAAAAACACTTTTTAGCCCTCACTGCATTCTGGCTATTGCTGTTTATCGCCCCTGCCGGTGCCACCACTCAATGGGAAGTTGCCGGAGCCTCTTTTGAAAATACCGTCTGGGTCAACACCGGTGAAATTCGTCCGGTCACCTTGCCCAACGGCACTCCAGTGCCCCATATCTATCGCATCACTACCTGTGTCAGCGAGACCTTAGACACCTCAAAATCTCAGACTACTTTAGTTGATTTTCAAAGCGGCCGCTTCTACATTCAAGGAGCACCAAAAGGCGGCAAATGGGAGAAAAACACCGCCGGTAGCAGCGGCATCTTTGATGCAGCTCATATTTACACCCACAAAGCCGAAATCGACCAACGCACTCCTTATCAGCTGACCAAAAAAGAAGCAAGCTTCGGCAAACGCAATCCCGACTTTCAAGTCAAAAAAAATGGCTGGAAAGGCTCTTTTGACAATAAGCAAATCGGCAAAGGCTGGATTCAGACCCGCTCCATCCAAATTACCACCCTTGAAAATGAACCCTTCCCGACCATCCGATTCCTCGCTGAAATGGAGCGAAAATACCAAGGCAAAAAAATGAACCTGCTTCTCCTGCTGGAAATCAACCCCAATAAGCCTCAGCAATATCGGGTACTTCATGTATGGGGACGAAGCGGCAGAGAAGCCTGGCTACCCATCAGCAACGATGCCAAAGCCGTCAGCCCCCTCAGCCTCTTTAGCGAAACCGCCTACCTCGGCACCACCGCCTACGAATATCTCCTAACCCATGCCGAAGAAATCAAGCGGCGCGGCGAATTTACACCGGGAATCAACGAAAAAGAACCTTCCGACTGGCTTAAATTATAAACAAAAAGTCACTACCTTATTTGTAGGTAGTGACTTTTTCATTGCGCATATTAGTCAAGTTGCAACCTAATGTTTTGCCCTTTTTAAATTCTGTACCGAATGACGGCTCCAGATAGTCCTTTTTATCATCTCATTAAAGCGATCATAAAGCCTAAAATCATCCGGAAATTCAAAGGAAGAAGCAAGGTCGTCAGACCAATGATAAATAGAATGACAAGAATGTGAACTCGAAAGAATTTCTGGAAGACCAATAGAGAAAGTAATAATGTTACACAACTAAAAGTCCAAACTTTAGGAATAAAATCAAATGCTGGAGAGACTAGCATTATAATACCGCTAAAGAGCAGGTATATTAGGATTGATCGTTGTTTTATTTGAAAAAATTTCCAAAGAATTGCTGAGGAAATGAGTACTAGCAAGCCAAGATAAAACGAAATTCGAGTTAGAGCGTGTTCTTGGCTAGAGAAGATTATTCCCAAAAGTACTGGTAAATTGATGAGTAAAGCAAGAATAATGACTGCTTTGATAAGAGTATTTTTTTTCAATTAAAAAAACTCCTTCCGATAGGTAATGAATAATCTGAAAAGAAGGGAGAATGAGTCTGAATTTAATTGATAACCCTAATATCTCACAAATTCAGACATATACCGGAGAAAGTGCAATTCTATTTTGCTTCTCCGCCCTTTTATTCTACCGAAATTTGCCTATCTTCCTCCCAAAAATGGTAAAATAAAAAGGATTTTCCATTTCTTGTCATTATAGCCAATTTTTAAATGCCTTTATATATCAATCTTCACACAAAGGAGACTGCAATGAAACATCTTACTGCCCTTCTCGGTCGCTCCGGCGCAGGGAAAACCGAATATTGCCTGACCCAAATCAGCGAGCATCTCAAAAATGACCCCAATGAAGCGCCACTCATCCTGATTGTACCGGAGCAGGCGACTTTTCAAATGGAAAAAGCCCTTGCGGCAAGACTGCCGGGGCAGGGCTTTTTAGGAGCGCAAATTTTCGGCTTTCGCCGCTTTTCCCATCGAATTCTCCAAGAGACCGGCGGGCTCTGGCTACCTTCGCTCAGCGACTCCGGCAGACAGCTCATCTTAGGGAAAATCCTGCGAGACCACAAAGACGAGCTTCTGGCTCTCGGCAAAGCCGCCCTTCGTCCCCATTTTGCCGACACTTTGAGCGAGCTCATTCAAGAATTTCGCACCCATCGCATCTCACCGGAAGAACTAAAAGCCGCCGCCGAAAGTGACGCTCTGGCAAATTCCCCCCTAAAAAACAAACTTCTTGACCTGAGCCTACTCTATCAAGCATTTCTGGATTTTCTGGAAAATCGCTATCGAGATACCAGCGAAGCCCTTGACCATACCGTCGCCGCCATTGCTGAATGCGATTGGCTAAGCCATGCCAAAATCTGGGTAGACGGATTCGACCGTTTTTCCCCTCAAGAGTGGGAAATCCTTGCGGCACTTTTAGAAAAAACGGATCAAGTGACCGTCGCTCTTTGTCTGGATGACCCGACCACTGCCCTCACCGATACCCATCTTTTCCGCCGCCCGGCTCAGACCTTACAAAAATTAAAGCAAATACTCAAAGACCGACAAGCCACTTACGAAGAAATCTCTCTGGATTTATTCCGCCGTTCAGCCCAAAGTAGCCTAATTCATTTGGAAAAACACCTCTACGGCACAACTCAACCATTCACCGACGAAGATTCCCATATTCATCTGATTGCCGCCCCAAACCCCCGCCAAGAAATCGTTGCCATCGCCCGAAATATGATCAATCAAGTCCGATTTGGCAATTACCGCTGGCGTGATTTAGCCCTTCTACTCAGGCAAAGCGACCCTTATCGAACCCTTGCAGAATCAGTTTTCACCGAATACAAAATCCCCTTTTATCGGGATCAAAATATCACTCCGACCCATCATCCCCTAGTCGAGCTTATTTGCTCAGTCTTTGAAATTTTCAGCAGTCGCTGGCTACCGGAACCGATTTTCAGAGCCGCTAAGACCGGACTTCTTTTGAGTGCTCCGGAAGAGCTGGATCAATTAGAAAATTACGTCCTCGAATTCGGGCTCAAAGGCTCGGCTCGCTGGGGGCAAATCGGGGCGTGGACTTATGCCCGCCGCTTCGCCTTAGAAGAAGACACCCTACCGGACGAAGAGGAAATAGCTCGGCTTGACCTGATTGACCGCACCCGCAAAAATCTGGCAGCTCCATTACTCACTTTAGAAAATGCCTGGCAAAAAGCCGCCACGGTCAAAGAAAAATCCATTGCCTTCTATGAATTTTGGGAAACTCTGGCAATCGATCATCAATTGGAAGAACTCGCACTGCAAGCCGAGCGAGAAGATGACCCGGAGACCGCCCGACTACATCGGCAAATGGGCAGTGAAATCCGCTCATTGCTCGATGAATTAGTCGAGCTTTTAGGCGATGAGACACTCAGCGGCGATGAATATGCCCGGCTTATTCAAGATGGGCTGGAAGGGCTCTCTATTCGCCTGATTCCACCGGGACTTGACCATGTAATGATCCACTCCCTCCAATCAGTCTTGCCTGCCGGGATTCGCTGTGCCTACTTGCCCGGTGCCAATGACGGGCTTTTTCCGGCTCGCGCCAAGCCGGAAGGACTACTCTCCGAAGCAGACCGACATCTTCTCTCAAAAACCGGTCTGGAGCTGGCTCCCTCAGCCCTCGCCGATGTCTACAACGAGCGGCTCATCGCCTACCGAGGCCTTACCGCGCCGACCGACTCCCTCTGGCTCAGCTATTCCCTCGCGACTCAAGACGGCAGTAGCCTCACACCCTCCTCTTTAGTCGCCCGCCTGCAAGAGCTTTTCCCCCTGCAAGTCCGTACGATTCGTCCGGAAGATGATTGGACAACTGAATCTCCCGAAAATACTCTCTTTCGGGAGAATCTCAGCTTTGTTGCTCTGGCAACCGCACTCCGACGTATGCGCGACCAAGAACCCTGCCTGGGCTACTGGAAAAATATCTACAATCATTTTCTCGCTCAATCGGACTGGCAACACTCAATGAACGACCTCACAATCGGCCTGCTCGGACAAAACAAAGCGACCAATCTCCCGCCGCTTCTGGCTCATTCCCTCTACGCCCCGCAAGGCAAATTAAAGGGCAGCGTCACTCGGCTGGAGTCTTTTCAGGCTTGCCCATTCAAGCACTTCGCCCAATATGGCCTGCGGCTCAAAGAACGACCGGAATTTCAACTCGCTCCGCCCCAAGTCGGAGTTTTTCTGCATGGAGTTTTAAAGAAATACGGCCAGACCTTACTGGAAGAAAATAAAAAATGGCACCAACTCAGCTCTACCGAGCGAGAAGAACTCATTCAAGCCATTATCGGCGAATTAGCAGGAAAACTGCAAAACGAAATTCTCTACTCCAATGCCCAATATCAATATTTTCTCAAACGGCTCTCCCAGACCGTAGAGCGAGCCATCAATCATCTGACCGCTTTTTCCGCTCTGACTGCTTTCGAGCCCCTCGCTTTAGAGCAAACTTTCGGCAATCAACCGGACGGTTGGAAGCCCCTGACTTTCTCACTGGGAAGCAATCATTTTCTGGAAATCTCCGGTCAAATTGACCGAATCGACAAAGCTCAAACCGAAGACCGTACCTACCTGCTCATCATTGACTACAAAAGCGGCTCTCGAAAACTCACTTTAAATGATGCCTATCATGGACTTTCCCTCCAGCTTCTGACTTACCTGCTAGTCGCTTTAGAGGGCGCAACCACCCTAACCGAAAGCTCCGAACCTTATAGCGCAGGGATTCTCTATTATTTCCTTCAAAACCCCCTTCTTAAAGCAGACGAGCCTATCAGTCCGGAAGAAGCACACAAACAAATGGAAAATGCCCTCCGAATGCCCGGTTGGCTTTTAAAGGATAAAGAAGTCCTCAACCTGATTGAAACGGAGTTCGCCTCAACAAAAAGCACCCGCTTTGTCCCCTCAGCAACACTTACAAATAAAGATGAATTCTATAAAACTTCCTTGAAGAATCTAAAAAGCAACGAAGACTTCACCGCAATTCTAAGGCACCTTCGGAAAGTCCTCACCTCCTCCGGGGAAAATATTCTACAGGGAAATATCGAAATCGCCCCTTATCAAACTAAAAAAACTCACTCGTGCAAATTTTGCAGCTACCGCTCTTTCTGCGGCTTCGACCGCTTTCAAGGCAATAGCTATCGCTTTTTAGAAGAACTGGAAGACAACGAAATTTTTGAGCGACTGAAAAAGGAGGACAGCGACCATGACTAAATGGACACCGGCTCAACAAAACGCCATTTCCTGCGGTACATCGGAAATTTTGGTCGCCGCCGCCGCCGGTTCCGGCAAAACAGCAGTCCTGGTGGAACGTATCATCAGTCGGCTCACCGACCCAAATCCGCAAAAAAGAATCGACATCTCCAACCTTTTAGTCGTTACCTTCACCAATGCCGCCGCCTCTGAAATGCGAAGTCGAATCGGTAGCGGTATTGCTAAAAAACTGGCTGAAACCAACGACCCCAAAATGCGAGATTATCTGGAAAGCCAACTCATCTTGCTCTCCGGTGCTTCCATTTCCACTCTGCACAGCTTCTGTCAGGATATAATCCGACAAAATATCCACCGACTCGGCTGGGAACCGAATTTTCGCCTGCTCAGCACCACCGAATCAGCGCTTCTTAAAGAAGACACCCTCGATCGAGTATTAGAAGAATATTACCTAGCCGGAGACTCTGATTTCCTCGCTCTTGCAGACAGTCATGGCAGCAATGCCGATGATAAGACCCTGCGAGGGCTCATCTTGACTCTCCACGAACTTTCTCTCAGTCAGCCTTGGCCAAAAAACTGGCTGGCCGAGCTTTCCGAAAAATTCAATACTCCGGAAAGTGATTACGGCGCTACTCCCTGGGGGCAACTATTGCTGCAATATGCGGGGCTCACTTTGGACGGAGCCGACCAAACCCTTTTCGGCATTACCGAGGAAATTGCCCGCCGCGGCCGCTCCTACGGAAATACCTTCGCCAATGATGCAGAAACCCTAAAATCCTTACGTCAGGGACTGGCTCAAGGCTGGAACGGCTTTTCAGATGCCCTTACTGCAAGCACCTTTGAAAGAGCCGAGTGGGGAGGTGGGAAAACCCCACCCTCCGAAAAAGAAGACCTCGATTTTTTCAAAGAACAACGGGACATACTGAAAAAGCAATTCTCTTCCCTTGAAAAATTCTTCTCCCGCTCCGGCAACGAGCTCCTGGCAGACCTTAAAAAAGCCATGCCGGAGCTCAATTTACTTGGTCAAATTGCCTTGAACTTTCAAGAAGCCTATCAAAAAGAAAAGCTTTCCAAGGGACTGGCGGACTTCTCAGATTTAGAGCATGGGGCTTTAGAGGTTCTCAGAAGCGAAAAAGCTCTACCCACAGACGAGCAGGAATACCTCCCGTCGGAAGCGGCTTTGGGGCTACGAGAAAAATTCGAAGAAGTCATGATTGATGAATATCAAGACACCAATGACGTGCAGGAAAGTATCATTAATTTGATTTGCGGTGACAATACTGTTCGGCGCTTTCAGGTCGGCGATGTCAAGCAGAGTATCTATAAATTCCGGCTCGCCGAACCCAGACTTTTTCAAAAAAAATATGATACCTACCAAAAGCCAACATCCGAGCTAATTCTCCTCAATCAAAATTTCCGAAGCCGGAGCGAAGTGCTTACAGCCATTAATTTCATCTGCTCCCAACTTTTCAGCAAAGACTCCGCCGAACTGGACTACGGAGAGAATGAATCCCTCAAATCCGGCGCCGATTATCCAAAGCCATCCGATACCACCCTCGCCGGAGCGATTGAACTTCACCTGCTGGAAAAGCCGGACAATGACGAAGAAAATTCCGATGACTCCGGCTCCGATGCCCTGCAAGAAGACAACAGCTTCCGCCGAGAAGCTCATCTGGCAGCACAAATCATTCACTCCTGGCACAAAGAAAAAAAACAAGTCTTTGATAAAAAGACCCAAGCCTATCGGGATTTTCGCTGGCGAGACGCAGTCATTCTGCTCCGCTCCGTCAAAGGGCGCACTCCGGATTTACTGGAAATTCTCCGATCTTACGAAATTCCTTGCCATGCCCAAGTAGACGAGGGTTATTTTGAAGAAACCGAAGTGCGGGTCTTGTTGGCGACCCTTGCCATCATCGACAATCCCCGCCAAGATATCCCTTTGGCAACGGTTCTCCGTTCGCCAATCGGCTCCTTGACTGAGGAAGAATTGGCGCAAATCCGACTCTCTGACACTCGTGGTTCTTTCTGGGAAGCCCTGCAAGAGGCTCGTACTTCTGAGAACTTGCCGGAAACCTTACGAAATCGACTGGAAAAATTCCTTCTGAGTTATCAAAACTGGCGAAAATTCAGCCGCCGTGAAAGCGTTGCCGCCCTGATTCGCAAAATCCTCGCCGACAGCCTCTATGATAGCTGGGTCACTGCCCTCTCCGGCGGAGCACTCCGAGCCGCTAATTTGCAAGCGTTACAAGACCGAGCCCACGAATTTGAAGCCGCCGGTATGCGCGGATTATCTCGATTCATGCGGTTCATTCAAAAAATTAAAGAAAAAGGCGAAGACTGGGGGCCGGCTCGTATCCTCGGCGAAGGTGAGGATCTCGTCCGTATTCTCAGCATTCATCGCAGTAAAGGCCTTGAATTTCCCGCAGTATTTCTTCTTAATTTGGGCAAAAAATTCAATGCCCAAGACCAGCGAGCACCGATTATCTTTCATAAAGAACTCGGTGCCGGCCCTTACCTGACTGACCTCGACCTGCGCTATCGCTATCCGACCGGACCTCGCCAAGCAATTCAAACCACCATCGGCAATGAAAATAAAGCCGAAGAACTTCGGGTACTCTATGTCGCCCTGACCCGAGCCGAAGAAAAGCTTGTCCTGATTGGTTCTTCGCCAAATTTAGAAAAACAAATCAAACAAAAAGCCATGCAAGCAATCTATAGCGATCATGTTCTGCCGCCAAGCTTTGTTCTTTCCTGCCACTCTTATCTGGATTGGCTTTTGCTCGCTCTGGCGCGCCACAACGATATGCTTCCCTTGCTCAAAGAAATCGGCGCTCCCCATCGAGATGAAACCTTGCCGGACACTACATCTTGGAAAATCTCCTTAAATCCGCCGATTAAGGACATCAATGACCACAGCAAAAAAGACTTTCCCGAAAAAGAAAATCTGAAAAATCTTCAGCCCCTAAAAGTAGAACCTCTGGACGTGGAAAACTTAATTAACTGGCGCTATACTCACGAAAATGAAGTCGGTAAGCCCGGAAAAACCAGCGTCACCGAGCTAAAGCGGCGACTGGAATGGCTGGAGCGTGAAGATACTCTACCGGAGCTAGACGCCCTACCGGTGCCTCGTTCTCCCCGAAAATTCACCGACCGACCACGCTTTATGCAAGAAGCCACCGGGCTCACCCCGGCAGAAAAAGGCACCCAACTCCACAGCCTCATGCAGCACTTAGACTTTCAAAAAGCCGCGACCCTCGAAGCGCTCCAAGAGCAAATTACGGGGCTTATTCAAAAGGGGCTTTTATCGGAAAAAGGCACCATAGATTTGCCCCTTGCCGCAATTACCTCACTCGTAAAGAGCGACCTGGGCAAACGAATCCTCGCCGGAAAAATCGCCAGAGAGCTCCCTTTTAGCGCCCTGATTCCCGCTAAAAATCTACTTCAAGAATGGCAGGACATCGAAGAGGCCATCCTCATCCAAGGGGTTGTCGACCTTCTGATTGAAGAGCCGGAAGGCTATATCCTTCTGGACTATAAAAGCGATTTTCTTCAAGAAGAAGAGGCTTTTCGCACTCGCTACCATCACCAACTCAAGCTCTATCAAGAAGCCCTTACTTCCATTCTCAAAAAGCCAATCAAAGAAATTTGGCTCTACAGCTTCCACTTAGAAAAAACAATTCTATTGAATTAATACAAATTCCGATTATTTTATATGATTTAAGCCTAAAAAGGAGCAAGATATTTTTCTTTTCCGACAAATATCTTGCTTTTGTGTGGTATAATAAATACACAAAATTTACAATTTTACAAGCTCATTGTGATTTTTGTAACTAACTATACTAATTAAGGAGGATTTTCATGCAAACCAACGAAATCAAAATCACATGGAAAGGGTGGCTTTCACTATTCTTATTTGTTTTTTTATTTTCCGGATTAATCCCCGCCCTTGCCGAAAAGTTTCCTCAAATTACTTGGCTAAAAGCACTGGATTTTTCTGCCCTCATTGGCAAATTCGGTACTGATTTAGTCGGCTCCCAAAATGGCGCAGCCGGTGCACGGCGCGGCTTTATGGAGGCATTTATCCTCGCACCAACTGTTATGCTGGCTCTCGGACTTATCGAAATTTTTGAGCACCACGGCGCATTGAACGCCGCTCAAAAATTATTCCAACCTTTCTTCCGACTCCTACTGGGCATTCCCGGTATCGCCGGCCTCGCCTTCGTTGCTTCTTTAAACAGCTCCGATGTCGGCTCCGCGATGACTCGTAAACTTACCGAAGAAGGGTCTCTTACGGAAGATGAGCGTACAATTTTTGTAGCTTATCAATATGCCGGCTCAGCGACCATTACCAATACCATCGGAGCCGGTAGTGCCCTTCTACCGATTACTCTGCTTGCGCCGGGAGTCATTATCGGCATCCAAATTATCGCCAAAATCATTGGTGCAAATCTAGTTCGCTTCATCCTTAAATTCCAATCGAAGAAAGAGACCCAAAAAAAGGAGGGTGAAGAATAATGAGTGCACCGGAAACAAAACAAAATAAATTAATGATTGAACTTTTTATTGACGGATGCCGCAAAGGTTTTAAAATCGTTGTCGAGCATATCATGCCGGCCATGGTCTTTGCCTTCGTTTTGATTCACGTCCTTCAAGCTACTGGTCTAATGGCTGTCATTGGTAGATGTATGGCACCGGTCATGGCACTCTGGGGTCTGCCGGGCGAAGCCTCGGTTGCCCTCATTTCTGCATTCTTTGCAAAAGCCGCCGGCGCAGGCACTGCGGCTGCTCTTTACGATTCCGGAACCATCACCGCCCGCCACGCAACCATTCTTTATCCGGCGGTTATCCTGATGGGAACCCTGATTGGTCACTATGTCCGTATCGTTGTCGTATCCGGCGCTCTGCCGAAATATCATCCCCTGCTAATCGGCACCTGTTTGTTAGATGCTGCAATCGGTATGTGGATCACCATGCTGTTTGTATAAAATAAAAAAGGAGGTATTCCATGTTTAACGAAGCCAAAGTATTTAAAGCCATTGAGGAAAAAGAGCCCCAAATGATTGCTTTCCTGGAAAGACTGGTCAATATCGAATCTGCTATCGACAGCCCCGAGGGAATCCATGAAGTCGCAACCATTGTAAGGGATAAACTAGCTTCCCTCGGTTTTGACGAAGCTAAATTAATCGAAACTCCTAACGCACCGACCCACGTTTTCGGGCACAAAGCTGCCAAAGACCCGAATGCCAAAAAAATCATGATTATGGGTCACATGGACACCGTATTCCCGAAAGGCACTGTTGCTCAGCGCCCTTTCACCATCAAAGACCGTACAGCTTACGGCCCCGGCGTCTTGGATATGAAAAGCGGCATCACCCTCAGCCTCTTTGCCTTAGAAGCCTTATTTGAAGACGGCTGGCAAGAAAAAGACATCACCGTATTCTTCTGCGGCGATGAAGAAACCGCCCATCCGATGACCAATGCGGCAGACCTCTTCATGGAATTTGCCAAAGACAAAGATGCGGTATTTAATATGGAATCCGGTCGCCCTGATGGCGGCGTAATCATCGGCCGAAAAGGAACTGCCAAACCAACCTTCAAAATTAAAGGCATTGGCGCCCATGCAGGCAACGAACCGGAAAAAGGAGCCAGCGCAATCCTTGAAGCGGCTCATAAAATTATCGAAATCCAAAACCTCACAGATATGGAAAAAGGCACTACTTTCAATGTCGGCACCATCAAAGGCGGCGTAGTATTCAATGCTGTGCCGGACAATGCCACTTTTGAAGTAGACATTCGGGCTCTCACTATTTCTGACATGGATCAAGCCCTCAAGGATCTCGAAGCCATCTCCAAAAAAACTTACATTGCCGGTACCGAAACCGTCGTAGAAGGCCTAGTAGCCAGCTACCCGCCGATGGAAACTACCGACAAAGTAAAAGAACTCTTCGCCCTCGTACAAGAACAAGGACGAAAACTCGGTATTGAAATTGAAGGCTTCGCAGTCGGCGGCGGCTCCGATGCCGCTTGGACCGTCAAAGCCGGCGCTGCTACAGTCTGCTCCATGGGCTCCCGTGGTGGACTCAACCACAGCGTAGATGAATTTATCCTACTCGATGGATTCGTAGAAAGAGCGAAACTGCTCGCACTTTGCGCTGACGCAGTCTAATCTAGCTTTAAAAATACAAATACAGAAAAAGCACTACTTAAAAGTAGTGCTTTTTCTTATAATTATTTAATTTTCCAACTAAGATATTGTGCCCTGTTTTTCTAAATTAATAGAACAGAATTAATAAAAATCCGATAAACATTGCAATATGAGACATACCATTCATCGCATTTGTCTTACCACCGGCAAAAGATACCATCGACAGCAGTAGCATACCGATAAGCAGCACCGCATCCGGCACATCCAACCCAAAAACCAACTCCTGCTCTGTCAACAAAGCAATGATAATCACTGTCGGCACTGTCAAAGAAATCGTCGCCAAAGCCGAACCAAAATATAAATTCATTGCCCTTTGTACTTGATTATTCAATACCGCCTTTATAGCTCCCAGTCCTTCCGGCGATAATGTCAACAGCGCAATTAAAAATCCAGTCAAGGCAATCGGCGCGTTCAAGTTATCCAGCAAATTATCCAGATAAACCGAATTCAACTTCGTCACCGCAATTACCGCAACCAAATGAACCACCAGCCACACTCCATGCCATCTCGAACTGAAAGGCGACGGCATTCCCTTATGGTCTGCGGACTCATCCTCGTCTGCATAGATAAATAATTTTTGATGAGTGCGAGTCTGTAAATGCAAAAATACCCCATACATCATCATGCAAATCAAGGCAACAACCAACAGTTGGCTTTTCGTAAACTTACCTTCCGGAAAAGCCATCGGCAAAATCATCGTAATCACAACTAATGGAATCAATGCAATCAAATACTGCCTTACACTTACCAAATTAAATGACTGATTCGCGAATTTTCTCCCCCCCAATAAAAGAGAAATTCCAATCAGCCCCCCCATGATAATCATTAAAATCGAGAGCATCGTATCGCGCATCAGCATCTTACCGGCATTGCCGGTCAGCATTAAAATTGAGATTAAACTCACTTCCAAAATCACAACAGCCAAGCTTAAAATCAACGAACCATAGGGCTCTCCCAATCGATGAGCCAGTACATCAGCGTGACGAATTACGCTAAAAGCACTCCATAAAATTGAAATAATCGCAACTACATTTACCAATAAAAGTGTCGGTGTTGTTGTTGCAAAATTACAAAAAGGCAAACCAATTGCAGTAATTACTGCCAGCCCTAGTGAATACTCTAAATGTTTTGTTGTCTTTATTTTTTCCATCATCGTCTCCTCTGCTTACTACTTCTCTCTCATTTTAACATAAAAAAAAAGGCAAGTGAAATCGAACTTGCCAACTCGGCTGAAACTCCTGCTTCTCGATTATCAAAAAATCACTTTTTTCTCTATTCTAAGACCTATTTAATTTAAAAAATATACATTATATGATTTTTTCCAAATAAAAAAAGGCACCACCCTTTGGGTGGTGCCTTTTCAAATTACTTCTCTTCACGAATTTAGCAAGTCTTTTGAATGAAGCTAAAATTAGAATCCGAGAATTCCGAAGAACACATAACAAACTGCAGCTCCAACTACAGACATCGACAGACCCCAAATGAGAAGATTACGGAAGAGCTTTCCTTTATCTTCATGGTCACCGGCAGAAGCGATACAAAGCGCTCCCAAAGTGGACAGAGGGGAAGTATCAACGATATGAGAACCAACGTTGATCGAAGAAATCATAGCAACCGGATCTCCGCCGCCAATTTCTTTCATCAAACCAGGTACCATCGGCAGGAACATCGGCATCACCACACCGGAAGAACTGGAATAAGCCGAAATTACGCCTGGGATTAATCCGAGCCAGAAGTTGACTGTCTCCGGTCCGGAAATCGAACCGATAATTTTAACTAATGCATTCAATCCACCGGATTTGTCCATTACATCAATCAATACAGACACACCGCAAACCATCATCATAACGCCCCAAGGCATTGCTTTGATTGCT
>JGI994J12354_10001716_pt1 | contig 22016 bp, 9 predicted proteins | sample IntmicLarv3ML3BL_FD_12354 | JGI IMG/M metagenome (IMG submission 12354) | reverse complement strand
ATAACTGAAACTCAAGCTCATCGCTAATTAATTCTTAAAAAACATTATATAGGCTAATGAATAAAAATTCAAGAAATATTATGCCAATAATATACATTATCAAAGTATTGCGAGTTTGGGTGAAAAAGACACCAGAAATTATGCTGAAATACATTGGTTTTGGCTGAAAGCCAATGGGGGTTACTCACAGAGCCCGTCGTATTCTTTCACATGAGAGGCAATGAGAGGAGGAGCAAAATGCATGCTGTGAAATAGAAAAAATAGCAGAGAAGCCTAAACAGTAAAACAAAAATATTTACTTAATAAGGGGGACAGGGGAATATGAGATCTTTGTCAAGAGAAAAGGCGCGCAAGTTTCTATCAAAAGGAACAGCAATGCTGGTAATTGTTGCGATACTACTCGGCGGCCTGAACATAACTGCCAGTGCGGCAATGAACCCCACAATTCAAGCCGCGATCAATAGTGATTCAACAATTACAGGTGCATCCTTGGGTATGGATTTGTCAAATAATCCGAATATTTTCGGGGATGTAGATGTGCAGGATTTGGTGGCGCAATATCCAAGTCTGACATATTTGAATCTCAACGGCACAAACGTTAACAGCGTTATCAATGCTGGTGGAATTACCGTTCTCACGAACGATACATTTGCCAGTGGTGAGCGTATTTTCGTGGTTCCGAACACTGCAGGTGTTAGCTATAGCGAAAGCGCAACGGCGGATTTGAATGTTGCGGACCTGCTGGCGCAGGTGAGGATTCGGCGCTTGGATGGTACTAATATCGCTATCCCGTCAGGAATGCTGGGCAATGGTACGGTCAGCATTAATGGCGTTTCTCATAGTGTGTCACCATCCGGCACGATTGCGAAGGCTGATGTGCTGGCCAATGCGGCAGGGACTTACATCGTTGGGCTGAGCTTCCCCATTGCCAACAGCTCAGCCACAATGACAGCCAATGTGAACCTTGCAGTTAGAAAGAGTGGGTACACGCTTACAACTGTGTCCGGTGCAACGTCGGCCTCAGTCTCGGACGGCGGGACGGTTGACATAGTGCTGAAGAAGTTTGCTGAAAATGGACAGCAGGTAGCATTGGGTAATGTTGCGGATTACGATTACGTGTTCGATGTTAGTACCACCCACAACCTAACAATTGCTTCTGAAATCAGAAGCAGCGATGGGATGCAGATTACAATCACGGTGCAAGCCGCCCAGGGGGGGGCCACAAGCGTCAACTTCCAAGCGTACGATGCTGGCAACACAGCTAATCCGATCGCGGAAATACTAATCACGAAGTATTCTAACGAGGTTGTCACATCTATCGAATTAGTTGAGTATCCCTATGTGTTATCAGGAACTCCTACTGCAGGAACTCTTACAACCGGTGACAATATTTTCCTAGCCGGTGGTACAAGCATTTCTTCAAAAGTTTTAGCTAATTTAAACAGCTATACTACCAGCACAATGTATCTTTTGAAGGGAACATTTTCATCTTCGGCTGTCAACTATATTCCGGCTAATTATGCGCCTCAGATTAGTGTGGCTATTGGTGCGGATGCGCTTGCCGCTTATGACCTTGAGGGTGAGATTGTAAAGGTAAGTGATCCCAATGGCGGAAACACTCAGGTTCTGGCCCTGATTGTGAAGGCAAAGACATCTTCCGCGATTATTTACAATTATGATGGAACGAATAATAGTACGAAGCCTGTTACAGTTACCCTCGGTAATGCCGGCGCGGCTGCTAATGCCGAGATTTACTTGGACGTGCAGGTGACGGTAAACACGGCCGAGGGCTACGCGATTTATCAGATACCGTCCATCTATGCCACCTACGATAAAACCCAGATTGAAGATGCAGTCAATAATGGCGACCCAGAGGTCACACTTGTTTCAAAGTATGGGTTCAATGCAAGCAACCAGTGGACAGAGCTTGTGAATAACGGCGCAACAATTGTGGAAGATGCCACAATTTATCTGGTTGCGCTTGCTTACTATGAAGCAAACGGTCAGCTCTTCATAATTCCTGATGGTCAGATTAACGGTTGGTATTATGACCAAGTGAACATGAACTTTATGTTTAATTCGGCGAGCGGTAGTTCTGTGTTTGGAGGCACATCTATGGCCGCTTGGGTAGCAACAACCGGATTCTCTTCTAACACGACGGTATTGGCTGTGCAGACAGATGGATACGAAGCCACTGTCAATCCTGAGATTGCCGCAAACCTGATTTTTGCACCTAATGGCGCTGCCAACAACGTTCCTGTTAAGGTGACAAAGGTTCAGGCTGAAGTAATACAGTATATCATTGTTCCTGATGGTTATGGGGTTCCTTCATTTCCTTTAGGCGGGGGCAATGCTTACGAGGAACTGCGTCTGGAAATTGATAACTTTATCGCAACCGGGGCGATTGGCACTCTTTACCGCCTCAATGTTCTTGGAGAAGACAGCATTGCTATCGGTGGTACGAACACCTATTATGTTGAGGCTGTTTACAGTAACTACAATACCAGTGCCAGCTACGCGACAGCAAGTGTTGCCGATGATGTTACTCTCAACAACTGGACGAGCAGCACTAAGCCCGCCGAGGTAGCGCCAGTGCCAGCGGCAAGCGGCCTGAATGATAATCACTTTGATGTGAAAGCTACCACAAATGCAGGTGCTTTGGATGCTTTGGTTGGACGTTCATTTGATATTACCTATGGCGACGGCACAATTTCAAGCGCCACGGTGACGATCACGATTACGAAGTCAGTTATCAACGGAATTTATCTAGTTTACGAAGACTACTTTGGAAACCTCTATTCCTCCGCAGCGGCCTTGTATGATAATTTCTCCGACATTAAAAAGCTGGACTTCAATTTTGAAATTCCCATGGGAACGGCTGCCGATGTGTATGCAGTTTACTCTTTCAGCAATGAACAGTATTATGCAGGCGTTACCAACTGGAAGGCGTGTCTTGTTTCACCCAATAATTGGAGTGCAACCGGCACGGCAGCAAACCTGACGATTGGCTCTGCAAACACAGTCAAGGGATGTATCCCTGTCACAGGTGCAGCGATGGTAACAGGCGATGTCCTTACGGCAACGCCGGGCTTTGCAATAGGCACTCCGGTGACAGTGGCGGGGACAGCTTATGATGTCGTGGCTGTCACGCCTACAACCGATGACATTGATGTCATCGCGCCGTTGGTAACCGGAATTGCCGCGCATGATGCGTCATCGGCTGCCATTACGAGCGGAGCTTCATTAAGCGGAACCGGCTACACGGTAGGTGACAGCTTTGATACGGATCCCGATGTTGTGCTGACAAGCAGCGCCACGGCTGTAGGCTTGGATACTTTGGCCAGCGGCACTGATTACACGGGCACCGTTACATTGCTGACAACACCAAACAATACGACTTCGGTAACAGGTTATGCCCTGAACCTGATTGCGGGCGGCACAACAACAGTTACCTATAGATATGCTTATGCCATTAACGGCCAGTCAAAAACTGAGACGATTGCAGATATAGTGACTCCCGCAAATAACTACACTTTCGATGTTGTTATTGCAAAAGCTACTATAGAGGAAGTGTACCTTGTTGTTAAAAACAGTTCTCATGGTACATTATCCAATCAAGGTATGGGACAGTATTCGTTGCCTTACACTCTGGGAAGCAAAGTCGATGTCTATCCTGTAGTCATGAATAGTCTTGTAAAGTTAGATCCCAACTATTCAACTACCTTTGCAGGTCTGAACTTCATAAGTGATAGCTTTTTGACACAGCCGCAGACCAGTAGTTACTTTAGCTACATTAAGGCGGCGGATGTTAACCTTGGTGCTAGCGCATGGGCGTTCACTCCTTCCAGTCTGCTAAGCAGCATCTCTGCAACACTGAAAACAGATGGCAACGGGTATCTGTATTATGAAGTGATGTTTGCCAATGAGATTGTTAGCGCAAATAAATTGAACATTGATTTTGATCCCGCGTTTATCACTCTCAATGCTTCTTCGCCCTATAGCAACATTGCGGCGACAAGTGTAGCCGATGCGTGGATATACCACTTGGTAGACTCATCTACGGCATATGTTGTTGACGTGCAGGCATCCGGTGGTAGTGCAACTCCATACAGTGCAGGTGCTACAGTGACATTTGGCGTGGAGTACTATATCTCCACAAGTTCAACATCAAATCCCGGATCTGGTTATCAGGTATCCCCCAGCAGTTATTTCTTTAACAATGCCGATGTGGAACTGGCTACGCAGTCCGGCTATGTAAGTAGCGAAGCAAATAAGCTGCATATAGACGAAATCAGTGTACCTGCTGCGAATAGTTATTCAGTGAGCGTCAGTGGGGACAATCTTCTCTTCGTGCCCACTGTGGCGGGAACCTATAAGTTTGCTCTATATACTTATAACAGAGCGGGCGTGGTTGCTCCGTATTTCTCGCCGGAGTATTTTGAGATTTCGTTTACTGTTAATCCGCAGATTGCTACACAGAGCATTTACTACGGTCAGACAGCTCCTCTTAATGTGCTTAGCTCCATTTCCGGATGGGCGAGCATTACGGAAGACAACAGCACCAAAATTCTTGATGCGGCGGCTCTCAGTCAGGGTGTGCTGAAAATGGTCGGTAATGCAAATGGCGTTACACATGTGGACGTAAAGGACGCCAGCGGGATTGCATTGGCACGCGTTACAGTGAATGCATATAGCGCAACAGCTCAGACACCGACCCTGAACCTGACGACCTCGGCATCAAGTCCCAAAAATATGATGAACGGCGAGTCGGTGGTAATTTACTGGAATGTTAACTATACGGCCTCCGATAGCACTACTTACACTCTGCAAGAAGCAGTTGACAGTTCTGCTTGGTCAAGCGTTTTCGTTGAAAACGGCAATGCGTTGACTTTGAACAATAATCTGATGACTGCAGTTGCGGGCAGCGCATCCGGCATAGCAGCATATACTGCAGTTCATGCTGCGAGCAGCACAACAGAACAGGTTTGGGTGCGCATAGATGCCACGAACACAATGGCCTATAACTATGTTATCTCCAGCAGCAATACCAGTATGGTGCCTGTGAGCAGCGTTACGATGCAGCCCGGAGACTTGGATACCCTGTACATTTGGAATGCAGATACGAACGCATTGATTACGGGAATAAGTTTAGTTGCCAGTTCGGACAATGTCGTGGCGCAGGCGTCCGCCAGTGGAACGACTGCAGTTAATGTGAGTGCGTTGTCCAATGGCTCCGCTACTGTCACGGTTTATCCTGCGGCAGGTGGTTGCGTTAGCTTGAGTGTAATTGTAAACACGACGGTTGCACCTACATACAGTGTGAATGGCACTGTGACAGATGGAACTAATCCCATCGCGAACGCATCTATTGTCATCACTGGTGGCACCAATATATATTCGGGTTCCACCGATGCGTTGGGAGATTTCAACATATCAGGAATTGTCGATGGAGCTTACGTAGTGACAGTGTCCGCAATGGCGCATGCATCAAACAATGCCAATGTGACTGTTAACGGTGCCAATGAAAACGTGGGAACCATCATTTTGACACCACAAGCAACACACCAAATTATCGGGCAGGTGACTGATGGAACAAATCCGATAGTTGGAGCAAGTGTATCGGTAACAGATGGTACTTACACCTATCCAGCTTCTCCAGCTTCAACGGACAGCAATGGCGATTTCACAGTGACAGGTGTTCCGGATGGAAATTATATTGTGACATTCTCCGCGACTGGGTTCGCAAATACCACGCAATCGGTCACAGTAAACGGCACCGATGAAAATATGGGTGTTATTAGCATGACGGCAACCGGGTACGCTTTGACCGGTCGTGTAGTTGATGCGTCATCCGTCGCAATAAACGGCGCGACCGTCTCTGTGAGCGATGGCGCAACCACATATCCCTCTGTGACCACCGACAGCAATGGTGATTTCACGATTATCGGACTTGGAAACGGAACATACATAATTACTGTTACCGCAACCAATTACGACACCAACAGCGGCACAAGCGCTACGATAGTTAGTAACAATGCAAATGCGGGAACCATCGTTTTGACCTCCACGATTATTCCATCGCCGAATCCCGGCCCCGGCAGCTCCGGCGGTGGCTCCACCACCTACTATGCTATCACTGTTAATGCCGGAACAGGCGGAGACGCAAGCTCCAGTGTGACCACAGCGGCCTCCAATACGGCAGTTACAATCTCGGCAACACCTGATGATGGCTATGCGGTGAACACAGTTAAAGCGACAGATGCAAATGGCAATACTGTTCCCGTTAGCGGCAGCGGTGTGAGCTATACATTTACTATGCCTGCAAGCGCAGTGACTGTAGATGTTACTTTCAAAACGGCCGGCGCAGATCACGATAACTGCCCGTCTGCTCCTTATGTAGATGTTGACCAGAGCCTCTGGTATCACGAATTCATTGATTACGTAATTGAAAACGGAATTATGGTCGGTACCGGATCTAACACATTTGAACCTAATGCAAATCTCAGCAGAGCCATGATGGTTCGCATATTCTACAATATTGAAGGGCAGCCAGCGACCAACGGCGCGGTAACATTCACAGACGTACGTCAGGGCGACTGGTATTACGATGCAGTTGCGTGGGCTTCTGCCAACGATATAGTGACAGGCTATGGAGCAACTGAATTCGGCCCCAACGATAATGTGACCCGTGAACAGATGGTGACAATGCTCTATCGTTACGCAAGCTACAAGGGCTATGACACAACCAGCCGCGGCGACCTCAGCGCTTTTGTAGACAGAGGCTCCGTCAGTGACTGGGCAATGGATGCAATGCAGTGGGCAGTTGGAACAGGACTTGTAAACGGCAGAGATGCAACACACTTGGCACCCACGGGAACTGCCACAAGAGCGGAAGTGTCGACTATCATGACGAAATACTGCAAATATTACAGCATATTCTAGATTCCTGAACAGTTATCTCTCGTAAACACCCTTGGTGTAGGCTATGGCAGTCTGCTCTGTCTGCACCAAGGGTGATAGATAAATACTTTTGAGGAGGAAACAATGAGCGTGAAAAAGAGATTCGCAAAAAAAAGCATCTCTATGATGCTTGCGATAATAATGATGATTAGCCTTTTTAGCGGTGTGGCAGGCCCCTTTGGCGGGTTGACAGCCTCTGCGGCAAGCGCGGCAAATTATCCCACCGGCGTGACATATTCTGCTACCGCGCGGGTGGATGAGAGTGTCGGCCTGCGTGCTACCGCCAGTATTGGTTCGGCGGAGGGCATCAAGCCCACGGACACAAGGATTATAAGGCAAAATGCGACTGCGAACGCGACAAACAGCGACACATTGTTAGTTACAGTCACTCCTAACGCGAAGTACACACTTACAGGGGTGGTTGTTTCGGCAATAGCCACGATTACACACAGCGATGGTACTAAGGAAGCGATAAAGGATATCACACAAAGCCCCAGCTCCTTTACATACACTGTACCAGATTTTTCGAGTTATGTGAAGAGCGGCGACACAATTGATGTCGAGATTGTCTTATACGCTGATTTTACATATGCTCCGTCGGCTCCTGACGGCGTTATCAATCTTGCCAGTGGTTCGATTACTACTTCCACAGGCGGTCTTTCACAAAGCGGTAACAACTTCCTTATCGACACAGCTACCGCACGTGGCAAAACCATCAGGATAACAGGAGCTTCCACAACTCATAGGCAGATTTATGTTTATGATTCAGGAAGATCAACTGCTACCCGTGCTAACAGCAACGTTCACCTGATTTTTGATAATGCGCAGTTGTTTAGCGGCGGAGCTAACAGCTCCGACTATAAAACTGCTACAGGCGGTTCCACTCCGGCTCAGATAGGCTCCACTAACGCGACGAGTCCGGGCATCGCGTCAAGAACAAGCAACACCAACCGCTCATCGACTCAGGGTTCTATGGCACAACTCATTCTTACGGATGTTGACGCCTATGTGACATTTACGGGCGAGAATATTTTTGCTACAAGCTATACAACAATGAACGGTGGAAATCCTAATACATCTGCGGTCATGGTAGATGCTTCAGCGAGTTTTGTCGTAACAGACGCCTCCACAGGCTCGCTGTACGCGCGCGGCGGCGGATGCAGCGCCGCAATTGGAACCAGCGCCGCTTGGCCCTCCGGATATGTGGAGATCGACGGCGGCACCATAACGGCGACTTCCGCGCACAACTCCCACGCGTTTGCCGGTATCGGCAACGGCGGACATTACTCCAGCACTGACCCGGGAACGCGCGGCATAGTCATAAACGGCGGCAAAGTTGACGCTATGGGATTCCATTTCGGCATAGGCGCAAACGGTGGAAACTCGGTTAACGCCAACTCTTTTGATGCTAATATCGGAAGGCAGTACATCGTAGTCACCGGCGGTGATATTACTTCTGAGGCTTCGGCCGGTTCCGGCGGTGCGGCATTCGGATTCTCTTACAACAACGACCAGCACGAGGTTCGTGTCGGACGTCCGGATAAAGGAAACACCGATTCGTCCCTTTTTGCGGTCAACTGGGGCTACGGCGCGGCCATCTCCGGTAAGATGACTTTCTATTCCGGAACGACATCGGCTTATTCCGGGCAGTACTCGGCGGCTATCGGCGGCAACGCGGTCAGTAACGCGGTCACTACCGCGCAAACGGCGGCAACGGCGCAAGCTGGTACTTATGCAATGGGAGGCACACCACTGACCGTATATGGCGGCGATGTCACCGCTGAGGCGGGTAGGTTCTTACAGGAAACATATATTGACTATAACATTTCACAAATAAGAGGAAATAGCGGAACACGCCTTTCGGCCGCCGCTGTACTAACTCAAACAAGACCCTCTGGGTTGACAGGCTCGACCAGCAGCTACGGCGCGGCAATCGGCGGCGCAGTGGGTAAATCTGGCGGCACATTAAATAACATCTTCGCGGGTAACTTTAATGTAACATCCAGCATACACGGAGCCGGCATCGGCGGCGGCGGCGCCTATAGCGGAGTCGGCGGCAACGGCGGCGAAACCTGGATTGGAAAATTGACCGATAACAATACCGGTAATACGGTGTCGATGAATTTTAATGTTACATCTGACGAGTATGGCGCGGGTATCGGCGGCGGCGGCAGCTCCACCGGAAACGGTGGTAACGGCGGTAACCTGTATATAGGCGGCGAGACAAACAGCGACATCGTCGCGAGATGGGATCCAACCATGAACGGCGGCGCAGGCGGTGTCAGACCCGGCCAGTATAACTTTAATATAAATTCAGGTCTGTATGGCGCAGGCATCGGCGGCGGCGGCAGCCTTAATGGCAACGGTGGTTTCGGAGCAACCACGCTGGTCATCAGCGGAGGTAACTTTGGAATCACGGGTGGTGGCGCTACAAACGTAGTAAGCTACGGCGCAGGCATCGGCGGCGGCGGCAGCCTTAACGGCAACGGCGGTGACGGCCCAATTAGCGCAACTATTAAGGGCGGCTACTTTAACGCTTTCTCTAAAGGCTACGGCGCAGCGATCGGCGGTGGCGGAACCAGCACCGGAACCGGCGGAACCGGCGGAACAGCCTTGTATACGGGCGGAACCGTGGTGGTAGATGTGCCGACCGGCATTGGCAGTGTTGGTATGGGCGGTGGTCATTCGGCGACCGGCACCACCAGTATAACCGATGGCGAGGTTACAATCATTGGTGGTAATGTTTACACAGAAATCGCCTCTATCGTTAACAACGACGCCACCCAGCACGCGTGGACACTTCCTTATGCTCCTGTTTTGGTAGGTAATCTTTCGAATAACACAAGCACAACCACGGCTATTAAAATTGAAGTGGATAAAAGCGAAATCGGCAAGGTTCCGGATCAGGTCGCGTATCGCTATAACGGCACATGGTACTTTGACTATGGGACAAATAGTGCGTATGTAACGGCGGATGTTGATGGCAATGGTGATACAATCGGCATCATGTGGGTATGGGTTCCCTCAGAATATCTTCTTGAATATGATATGACAAGTGGTTCCACCACATATACCAGCCAGCTTCCCAATGGTTTAACTAATGATTTTGACATTGCTCTGGCGGAGCGTGAAGCGGTTGGATTCACCTATGTTGAGATGGAAATAGGCAATCCTAATCGAGTATATAACTTCCCCGGTGAAGAAAAAACACTTTTAAAGTGGAACGAATTGATGGAATCCGCTGAAGTTTATGACGGTGCCAGTTGGGGATCCATGGCACCCGGTGCTAACTTCCATCAGGTTATAGTCAACACTCCAAGCAACAGACTCTACCATATGGCAGAGCATCCGCAGGTTGGCGGCTATGATGTGTACCTTATTGGCTGGACAGACATAGTTGGCGGAGTTCCCGATGGCAATGGCGGGGAACATATTTTCAGAGAGGGTGATGGTAAGGACTACACCACGTTTATTGTTGAGACGGTGAATTTTAGCAACTCAGACAAAACCGTATATGCAATGTGGGGCGATGACCAGAATAACAATGGCATTCCTGATGTGCGCGAGGGTGATCTTACGCTGACCTATGATACAAATGGCGGCGTGGATGGTCCCAACAATAATATGAAGTATCGGTATGGTGTTAATGCGAACATTGCAGGCAAGGAACCCGTAGGTTCACTGCCCGCAGGTCCGGCAACTACTCGCGATGGTTGTGTTTTCCTTGGATGGTCTGATACACAAATAATACCCTCCTTTGATATTACGGCTACAGTAGCGGCCTTGCCTGCAATGTATCGCAGCAGCGGAACTAAAACATATAATGGTACGACACTCAATTATAGTACTGCGGTTGCTATTAACAATGATGTAATTCTCTATGCGGTTTGGGCGGATGACTTAAATGGTAACGGCATCCCCGATTTCTTAGATGACATCTATTATGTGAAGCATAACGGCAACGGTGCCGATACGGGCACTGTACCGGCGGATATCCCCTTTGTTTATGGGCAGACAAGCATCATCAGTGACACAGGGACAGGAATGACTTGGACAGGTACCAATCATATCTACATGGGCTGGACGGAAGATCCAAATGCTACGTCACTGTTGACAAGCGCTCATACAACGGCAGATGTTCCTGCTGATCTCAGCGACCCCTTGACCTTGAGTACGTCTGGCACTCAGGGCGACAAGACGGTTTATGCTGTATGGGCGGAGGATATCAATAATAACCAAATACCGGATTATCTGGAAGACGCCTATCACTTTATTTATAATACGCAGACCTCTGATGTGGTGACGGGTGTACCGGCTGATACGACAGCATATTACGAGAACGACCTTATTTCCACAGCTAATAATGATCTTCTTGACAAAACAACTGCCACAACGACTGGCGGAATGACCGACTACATGAAGCGCGATGGTCATACTCTGATTGGCTGGTCGGCCACAATTCCTACGCAGAATGACTATACTATTGCGATGGCGCAAGCTTACCTTACGAGTAACGGCATATATCCTAACGATCCGTCTTTGTTTGGTTCAACGTATCTGACAAGTATTGCAACTGCCGGGCCCAACGGAAATGGAACAGTTGGCTCGGGAGACGCCAGTATCTATGCGGTATGGGCGGTTGACTCAAACAACAATGGTGTGCCGGACTGGGACGATAAAGATGGGCGTGTGGTTCAGTATATTCCCACTATTGGCTCGGTTGTAAACAACACAATGCCTTTCTACGATGCGAGTACACCCAATGTTTATCGTGATGAAGGTCCCAGCACAAGCAGCGCTTTTACAAACTATACCTCAGGTGAAACGGCGGCCTTGAGCGCACTGAAACCACAATCCAGCGCTGGATACGTATTCATGGGCTGGAGCCCTGTCTACATTGGTGGGTTGGTGTTCGGTGAGAATGGTCAGAACAAGGCGGAATTCTTTACGCTTCTGGCACTGCTTGAGGACATCACAAATGGTACAAACGTAAGCGGAAGCAATAATGTTGGACATATGACACTTGGGACAGGTCTGTTTGCACGAGCCGAGTACACGAAAATGGCTGGAGTGAGTGACCTCTATGATCAGGCCGCAGCGCTCGGCGGTGCCTTGACACCAGCGGATTTGTATCAAATTTACGATGCTTTCAACTGGGCGGGCAGCTTTAATGGTCAGGGTCTCATGGACACAGTCACTTTCGACAGCTTTGACGCAACCATGATGAACCTTGGCGGCGATACTTATAGCGAAACATGGCGCGCATTTGCCGTTTGGGCAACGGATGTCAACGGTAACGGAATTGCGGATATCTTCGAAGATAAATATACCCTGTTTTATAACAATGACATACCCTCTCCCAGCTTTACTGCCGCAACCGGCGGCCCGGCGAATGACTATAATAAATATCCCGGACAGGTAGTTCCGCTGGATCTTTCAACTGCAAACAGGCCAGGCAAGCTTGACGGCAGCTACAACGCTATGATCTTCCTCGGCTGGACAGTGGACCCGAATGTGCAGGAATGCTATGGCAGGAACGATGGTGCCCTCATTCCGCCGATGGCTAGTGCGGTAACATTTGGCGATTACGACATCAATGTTTACGCGATCTGGGCCTTGGATGACAATACCAATGGAATTCCTGATGTGTACGAAAACAATATCTATGCCTTGACCTATGACGCAAATGGCGGCGTAGCCTCGAGTGTTCCTGTTGACAACACGTCCTATCGATATAACGATGTTGCAACTGTTGACACAACAACTATCCCGACCCATTCAGGCGGACACATCTTCCTGTATTGGACAGATGCATCGCAAGTGGCGCCTACTTACGGTTTTGGCGACCGCCCGATTCTGCCAGCGGAGACTACGAGTGTTACATTTACAAACGACAGCGTGACGCTCAATGCGGTTTGGGGTGAGGACACCAACAACAATGGAATTGCAGATGTCTACGAAGATCAATATACCCTGTCCTATAACGCGAATGGCGGCGGTGGCGCACCCGTAGACGGCGCGCTCTATGCGTCAACTAACACGGTTACTCTGGCAGCTGGAAGCAGCCTGTCAAATATAAACAACTATGTGTTTGTCGGCTGGACCACGGCGCTTCCCACGACTTTCCAGAGCGTATACACTTTCGGAGAGAGTGCGCTGTTGCCGACTATGGTAACCGATGTTACATTCACAAACGCTAATATCACAGTATACGCAGTCTGGAGTACAGACGACAACCAAAACCAAACACCTGATGTTTATGAGAATGCTAATACTTTCACTGTGACCTATTCTGCAAACGGCGGCAGCGGAACCTTAGTAGATAGCAACAGTCCCTATTCTGCCAACGCAACGGTTACTGTTCTCGGCGGTAGTAGTTTTTCGCGCAGCAATTACACCTTTAGCGGATGGAATACTGCAGCCGGTGGTACTGGCACGTCATATGCGTCCGGCGCAACTTTCACCATCACGGGCAATGTTATCCTCTATGCTCAGTGGACTAGTGTCCCCACCACCCCCACCACCCCCACTAACCCCGGTACCCCGTCTTCCACTTCCTATAACGTTACATATAACGCAAATGGTGGCAGCGGCAGCAAAGTGGTATCGGTGAGTTCCGGAAGTAGTCATGCGGTTCAGAGCGTGACAGCTGTGGGAATCAGCTACCCGGGCTATACCTTTAAGGGATGGAACACAACGGCCAATGGTAGCGGGACAAGTCACGCTGTTGCGACATCGATTACAGTAACAGCAAATATAACGCTATATGCGCAATGGGAGAAGACAGATACTGCCACCCCTGTTTTGGAAAGAGATGACCACATTCTTTACATCATCGGTTATCCGGAAGGCGGTGTGAGGCCTGAAGCCAGCATCTCCAGAGCTGAATCGGCTATGATTTTCTTTAGGCTGCTCTCTACTACCGCACATATAGATAAGAACACACCTGTTGCCAATAAGTTTTCGGATATAGAGGGAACAGAGTGGCATGCACAGGCAATCAATTACCTTGCTAAGTACAACATTATTTCTGGCTATGAGGACGGTACATTCCGTCCGAATGCTCCAATCACAAGAGCAGAGTTTGCAACCATGGCCTCTCGCTTTGACGAATTAGCGTCCACGGGTAGCAATATCTTCACTGATGTAGGCAGCGATCACTGGGCAGTATCCTACATTAACTCTGCTGCAAAAAAAGGCTGGATTACCGGATATTCGGACAATACTTTCAAGCCGGAACAGAATATCTGCCGCAGCGAAGCTATAACGCTGGTCAACCGTGTACTGAACCGTGCTATGGATGAAAATGCCGTTGATGTTATTACCAACCCATATAACGACATTGGAAAGGATCATTGGGCATATAAGGCGATTATGGAAGCATCTTATGCACATGAGTATACAAGGGAAACTGGTAAAGAAGAGGTTTGGGATTTGAGCAAGTTTAAAGGCTAGACAGAGATATTTGCAATCGCCAAACTATCATAGATAGAGAGATATGGATGGTGATTAACTTAGAACAAATAGCAAACGATAAATCTGTCTAAAGGAAAACACCCAGCCAAGGGCAGGAGAAGGAGAAATCCTTTTCCTTCCCTCTGGCGAGATTACAGAGAAGAGAAGAGATTATTGAAGTGTTTATATATGGCGATTTGCTTCGCTAGGAAGGCTTGAAGTCATAAAAAGACCGACTCCTCACTCTAGCTTTCATTTAACTATGAATCTATTGAGAATATTAGTTGTGAGCCGTCCGATTGAAATGCGAGCACATTAGAGAGCTATAGGAGGAACATGATGAAAAAGTATATAGCGGAATTTGTAGGAACATTTACTTTGGTGTTTTTTGGCTGCGGTACAGCTGTGGTTTGCGGAGGTTTTTCGGGAGGCACAAGCAGCGGCTATTTAGGTGTTACAACTATCGCACTGGCATTTGGACTAGCAATTGTTGCAGCGGCGTATGGAATTGGCTCGGTTTCAGGTTGTCACGTCAACCCGGCAGTTTCATTGGCTATGTTACTGTCAAAACGGCTCGGGCTAAAGGACTTTATCGGATACGTGCTTTCTCAATGTGCAGGCGCTTTTGCCGGATCCTTGTTACTTAAGTTTCTGCTTTCCTCGACAACGCTTTTGACGGAGGCAAATGGGCTTGGGCAAAATGGCTTCGCCGCGATGAGCGGTGTAGGACTCTCTCTAGGCGGTGCGTTTGTGGTGGAGATAATTCTGACGTTCGTGTTTGTGCTGACGATTTTGGGCGTTACTTTAAAAACCCCATCCCCTCTGTCGGGAATTGTCATCGGATTTACTCTGACCTTTGTACATATTATAGGTATTCCACTAACAGGCACATCTGTCAATCCAGCGAGAAGTTTGGCTCCCGCTATCCTCGTGGGTGGAGAAGCTCTCTCACAAGTGTGGGTATTCGCTCTTGCGCCGCTCGTGGGCGCTTGTCTTTCTGCGCTGATGTTTAAGTTGGTGGTAAGCCCATCCGAAAGAATAATAAAATGAAATAATGAAGATGGTGATCAATTAGGGGGTGTAGCGTGGAAAAGAACCTGCCAAGTGTGACTATCGTAATTATCATGTTATTGGTTGTTGTTGTTTTGTTCCCTCCTGTTGTAGCACAGACGGATTTCGAGCCGATAATTCTTTTTGCAGAAGGCTGGGAAAAATGGAGTGTTAAATGCGAATTTAAAGAGGGCATCATGAATTATGAAATTATATGCCCTGAGAGGAATGCCACGCTTGAGGCCCTGCAAGAAATTACTCTTGAAATTATGAGCTATTGCAAAGAGGAAAAGCCGACGCCATCTTCGGTGGAAATTCGATTTCCCTATGATACCGCTAACTATTCCGAACATTCAAGCTTGCTTTTGCGTGCTTTTGGATTTGATATAGGCTTACGTGCGATTACAAATTCGTTTCTCAACATATCTCGTATTGCAATACACCAAGGTAGTGCCACTGAGATAATAGTTGTTTTGGATATTAACAATCCAAACACAAACGGCATTTTTGCCCGTGGCGCTTCTATGGGTGAGGCGCTGGAGGCGGCAAAAAAAATTGCTAACGACATCAAGGCAAAATCAAGTAATCCCCGTGAACAAATAGTAATGCTAAATAATTATCTTATGCGTTATGTTGAATATGATTATTCCTATATTGATGGCAGTGTGCGCTCTACGTCCTCGCTTGGAGCGTTGGTTGATGGAAAAGCTGTATGTTCAGGGTATACAAATGCGGTAAATGATATTTGCTATCTCTTAAATATACCATCTTACCAACTGAGTGGCCGTCTTAATGAGCATATTTGGAATGTGGTAAATATCGACGGCAAATGGCTGATGTTAGATACTACGTGGAATGATTCTTGCGGTGACAGTCGCAAATATCTACTGTTAGAAAATTTCAGCGATGATGGACATTTCTATCTCGAAGCAAAACTGCCTATGCTTGCCGGGTATGCGGAGCGTCTTCGCCAGAGTGAGTCTGCGGCGGATAAGCTGCGAGTGGCAAACCTAATACAGGGTGATGAAAACGGTGATTTTACGCTTACTGACGCGCTTACATATGAGGCACTTGCAGTTATTATGACAAGGCTTGATGATGCGGAAAGATATGTTTCAGATAACGCAGTTCGGTTGTCTGGTATCGGCACAGATCGAGGCTGTGCTTATTGGGCGGCATCGTTTATAGGATATTGTATAGAAAAACAATATTATGATGATTCGTTTATTGCTGGAGTAAATATGAGCGTGAGTGTTGAGGGAGCCCAGCAAATTCTGCTGAATTATTTTACTGAAGCGTATCCCGAAATGGTTAGCGACTTGAGGGACGCGGTATATTCCGACGAATGGACAGCAAACGGAACGATTCTTCTGCGAGGTACATTTTTTAGAATGTTGGAGAGCTGCATATGAGCAATCTTGTCAATATATCTGTTGATGGGTATGAAAACTGCGACATATACGGAAGGCTTTATACCGCCTATTCCATAGAGTCGACTTTGTTTACTGGTATAGTATCACTTCTCTTTGAGATGGAACGATTTTATGATCGACTCGGATTTCCTATGGCTGCGACTGAACATCGCCGCTTCAATGGCAAGAATACAGAAAGAGAGGCCATGATAGTGATAGATAGAGACAATCCTTTAAAGCACACTGGGGAAAAGGCGTCGTTCATTGTTCTTGTTCGTTTTCGCCAAAACTCCTCATGGCAAGGCACGATGCGCTGGTTGGAGAAAGGTAAAGAAGTGCCTTTTAGGAGTGCTTTAGAGTTGATGCGGCTTATTGACTCTAGCTGTTTAAAAGCAATGAATGAAGAAGATAACCGGGATGATACGTGAGATTATAACTATCCAGAGTAGTTCTTTGCTTTCTCATATTTAAAGCAAAACTAAATGGATTCCCGTTTAGAATGTAAAAAACTCATTTCAGGGTTGTTGACATGCGGTGTTGTTTTTTTGAAGTGATAGTTATCCGCGTTTTTATATTGTAAATAGGGCAAGTTATGTTGAGGTGTAAAAATGGCTATGACTGAAAAGATAAAAATATTGTTAGCAAAGAGAAATATGAAGACTGCAGATTTAGCGCAGCTTCTAAATACAAAGCCTTCAAATATCTATAGCAAGTTCAGAAGAAATAACTTTTCTGAAAAAGACCTTGAGAAAATTGCTGAGGTATTGAGTTGTAAATATGAAGGTAATTTTGTTATGGAGGGCGGCGATAGGATATGAAGACTATCCTCCTGTCAGGCTTTATATCTCGTAAACAAAAGGCCCGTTTCGAAATCAAGGGGCTAGAAAAAACCGGCCGCATATGGAACCGATGAAAGTTCGGTAACGTTGCATTATTATCAAGCTAGGGCGATTGAGATGTTTTGCTTCACATTTTTGAATAGGGAAAGAGATGAATTCATCGAATCTGACAAAAAGCCTCATTGTTATTATCGTTTGTTCTATGCGAACAATGTTGACGGAAAAAGACATTTCCTGTTCCTGGAATTTAGAGAGGAATTAACCAATGGATTATTCAGGGAGAAAAAAGAACTCCAATAAAAGGCGGTGGCGCTCAATAGCTTTACGAATAATTCTAGTTGGCGTATTAATAGGGTTTGCTGCAGGGAAATACAAATTAACTACGTTAGTTTCGGATGTGGATGAATACGCCTCCCCTGAAAAGGTCGACGCACATTCCCCTCCCCCGCTATATGGGACGCGTGACGGCCGGGTGTTCGACGGCGTGGAACTGGCGATTGATTGGGTTGGTAATGAGACATTTGTTCCGCTTGATTGTCCCTTAGATGAAGAAACACAACGGTTCATTTACTACTTATCAAAGGGGTATTATATTGATTTCCCGCTTGTTATGGGAATGATACAGAAAGAAAGCGCATTCCAGTCATCAATTGTAAGTGCAACTAACGATTACGGTCTAATGCAAATTAACGTGATACATCTTGGGTGGTTACAAGAGCAGTTTGGAATCAACAATCTACTTGACCCTACGCAAAATGTTCGGGCGGGATTGTATATATTGAGGGGCCTCTTTGAAAAATATGAAGATCCGGCAAAGGTGTTGATGGCTTTCAACATGGGTGAGAGTGGAGCAAAAACTCTCTGGGATATTGGAATTTATGAAACGGAATACACGAAAAGTGTCTTTGCGTATGCGGATGTATTTGAGAACCAGCTTTTAGAGAATGAGAAAAATGGCAATGGGGAATAACGGTCAGTGTCAATGTCAACGCGAACGAGGGAAGCAGTAAAAGCTATGCCTATAAATAGGGTTTTATCACATAAGAAAGAACCCGCAAAAGGGGAAATGATTATATGAAAAAGTTTAAAAAAGGCCTGAGCATATTATTAGTGTTTATTATATTGCTGACTTTGTGGCCCGCAATTGCGTTGGGAGTGGGCGAGGCAACGCTTGATTTACCTGATGGAAGCATCGTTATCACAGCTACAGGATATTCGCAAGGCGGGGGCGCGGAAATTCCTCACACGGCAGGGTATATAATCACAGGATCAACGACGGCGGATACCATTCAAGTCGTGTCTGGGACACATGATATTATGTTGGATGACGCAATGATTAACATTCCTGCGGCAACCGCAACAACAACGACGCAGGCAAACACAGTCTGCGCGTTTTCTATTTCCGGCAATGCCGATGTGACAGTAACTCTTGTGAATAATAATGCCCTGACCTCTGCAGCAGGTTACGCAGGGTTGTATGTTGAGTTAGGATCAAGCCTTATAGTGGACGGAACCGGCAGTCTGACCGTACGCGGTGGTGATGGCCGTCCGTCATCAAGTGGTACTCCTTCCTATGCGGGAGGGGCTGGCATCGGCGGAAACGGATACAATGGAAGCCACAGCTTTGGAAATATTACAATTGATAACGGGACTGTGACTGCCACAGGCGGAGCAACGTCAGCTAATGCCAACTATGGAGCGGGTGCCGGAATTGGTTCCGGGGGTATGAGCGCCGGACCGGACGTTTACTCGACTCCCGAGGGTACTGTAATCATTAACGGTGGTGTTATTGACGCGACAGGCGGGACATGTGGCTATTTATGGGATACCGGCGGTGGTGCGGGTATTGGCGCCGGCGGCATCACCGGCAGCGTTTTTGAGCCTGCCCACTGTGATGTTGTAGTTGAAATTCACGGCGGCGTTGTTAAGGCGACGGGTGATTTTGACGGCGCAGGCATAGGTGGCGGCGCGAACTGTAACAGCGGTGATATTCTAATTGACGGCGGCAAAGTAGAAGCAAATGGCGCAGGTGAGGGAGACACTTCCAGTTGGGGGGGCAGGCATAGGCGGCGGCGATAATGGCTGCGCAAGTAGCATCAGAATCGGGGGCAGCGCCGAGGTGCTTGCCCGAGGCGCCGGGGCGGCGTCAGGTATAGGCGGCGGGCATGACGGCGCGGTAGGCGTTTGGGAATCCGGTTCTACTGGAGATGTCCTGAAAACCGTTGGAACCATCACCATTTACGGGGATGCAAAAGTGACGGCCTTTGGTTCGAGTCCTACCGCAGTTCCTCCAGCCGTTAGAGGCGGTGCCGGTATTGGCGCAGGCCGAACGGCTAATTGGAATTTGCTGAATAACCCCTGCGGTGTCATTTCAATTCGGGGTAACGCAAACATAACCGCTTATGCAGGAAGGGGTGCCGAGGCGATTGGCGTTGGCTCAAACTATAACTACGCCGGTGGATTTGACTGCGAACTGCAAATTGACGACACAGTGAGCTTGCAGGCATTCAATAAGGACACCGTGCAGCGCGCCTATACGCCGAATGTTACGGGTGCCGGCGCGGCGTTGCTTATTAACTTTACGCTGGATGACCCGAATAGTGGGTTGAGTGTATTCCCTGCCAGCGGAGGTAGCGACAACACAACCAGCGGTGACAGCTTTACATGGGGATATTCGGGGACTTCGAATACCTATGAACTGGAAATCTACGATAATGGCACCCTGCTCGGTACCTTAGACTCGGAACAGGTTGCTTTTGGCAACTGGGCCGTTTTTTGCGGCTCCGGTAATACAGCTCTATACGGTAACATATGACGCCAATGGCGGCATCGGTACAGCGCCAACAGAAGCCGATAAGGCGGCGGGCGATACATTTTTGGCGGCAGGCAACACCTTTACCGCTCCGTCCGGCAAACGGTTCAAAGAGTGGAATACAGCGGCAGACGGGCAGGGGACAGGCTATGCTGCGGGGGACACATTTACGATGCCAGCGGCTAACGTTACCTTGTATGCCGTTTGGGAAGACATCCCGATGTACACCCTTACCATTCAGGCGGGAACCGGGGGAAGCGTAGATACTACCGTGAATGGCAGCTATGCTGCGGGTGACCTTATACCGATTGCGGCAACAGCCGACAGCAATTACAGCTTTAGTATATGGACTTCTGATAATGGCGGAACATTCGACAATAGCTCCAGCGCAAGCGCTGTTTTCACAATGCCAGCCTCCAACGTTATTATCACAGCGGGCTTTACCGAAATGGGCGGCACCGGTACACCCACCTATATTGTAACGTATGATGCCAATGGCGGCAGCGGTACAGCGCCGACGGAAGCCGATAAGGCGGCGGGCGATACATTTTTCGCAGCAGGCAACACCTTTGCCGCTCCGTCCGGCAAACGGTTCAAAGAGTGGAATACAGCGGCAGACGGGCAGGGGACAGGCTATGACGCGGGGGATACATTTACTATGCCAGCGGCTAACGTTATCTTGTATGCCGTTTGGGAAGACATCCCGATGTACACCCTTACCATTCAGGCGGGAACCGGGGGAAGCGTAGATACTAGCGTGAATGGCAGCTATGCTGCGGGTGACCCTATACCGATTGCGGCAACAGCCGACAGCAATTACAGCTTTAGTATATGGACTTCTGATAATGGCGGAACATTCGACAATAGCTCCAGCGCAAGCGCTGTTTTCACAATGCCAGCCTCCAACGTTATTATCACAGCGGGCTTTACCGAAATGGGCGGCACCGGTACACCCACCTATATTGTAACGTATGATGCCAATGGCGGCAGCGGTACAGCGCCGACGGAAGCCGATAAGGCGGCGGGCGATACATTTGCGGCGGCGGCCAATACCTTTGCCGCTCCGATTGGCAAACAGTTTAAAGAGTGGAATACAGCAACTGACGGGCAGGGGACAGGCTATGCTGCGGGGGATACATTTACGATGCCAGCGGCTAATGTTACCTTGTATGCCATTTGGGAAAATACATTATACACTTTGAGTATACAGGCGGGAACCGGGGGCAGTGTAGACACTACCGTGAACGGCAGCTATGCGGCAGGTGATATTATATCGATTGCGGCAACAGCCGACAGTAATTACAGCTTTAGCATATGGACTTCTGATAATGGCGGAACATTTGACAATAGCTCCAGCGCAAGCGCTGCTTTCACAATGCCGGCGTCTGACGTTATTATCACAGCGGGCTTTACCGAAATAGGCGGCACCGGTACACCCACCTATATTGTAACGTATGATGCCAATGGCGGCAGCGGTACAGCGCCGAC
>JGI994J12354_10001715_pt1 | contig 22030 bp, 22 predicted proteins | sample IntmicLarv3ML3BL_FD_12354 | JGI IMG/M metagenome (IMG submission 12354) | reverse complement strand
TTTCAGGGAGGTAATGCTTTCATTGTTGTACGTAGAATCTGTTTTGGATTTCATATGAATATACACCCACTCAATTAGACTTGAACCCAAGATATATTGTTGTTAGCAAAAATATATCTATATATATGTATATTTTACAAGAATCAGAGATTTGTGTCAAGTTTGGCTTGTATTTTCAGGGTGCAATTTATGATTTTGAGTTGATTTTTTGATGATTGATTGTTATAATAAATAGGCTGTTATTTTGAGGATATGTCGATGTGATCGAGAAGGCTCACATTTGGCAGACTATCAGATGGAATAATAGAAATCTTTGGATAACTCTGACTTTGCAGGATTTTCGTGCTGGTCTAACAACGGAATAATCACTTTGTACGCCTTGAATGTACCTCCCTTTTCCGAATGGGAGTTAGCAGGGCATAAAGGCGACATATATGGAGGAGTATCGAAGTGGTCATAACGAGAACGACTCGAAATCGTTTGATCGGCTTAAAACCGATCCGTGGGTTCGAATCCCACCTCCTCCGCCAGCGAAGCCTTGAAACAACTATGTTTCAAGGCTTTTTCTCTTGTCCTTTTGACGCCGCAGGGGCATCCTTAAATCGCTCCTTCATAGATGTCTGCTCATACCTTGTTCATGTCTGCTCTAAAAATCACATTTTTATTGGATGATTTGAACTATTGACGTTTTCTGTTTTTCACAAGAAACTCTTTAGCATATCGCACTGGAAATGCTATGCAGCACATTGGGCTTGCCTTCACAACTTAATTTTTAGGCCACTTTACAGGCCCCGTTCGATATAAAAAATGGGCCTGTAAACGTTCTCGTCGATGCTACTCCAGCTCATTTTGTTCAATTTTGTGATTCTTGCAGTTGATATCTTGCAGTTGATATATGGACGTCTTCTCAATCCATGTCATGGCGTTCGCAGCATCAATTTTAGAATTGAAATCCAAATGCGCATAGGTATTGGCTGTAATCGCAAAATCACTGTATCCCAGCCATTCCTGAATCTGCTTGAGTGGAACGCCAGATGCAAGCAATAAGCTCGCTGATGAATGCCCATATAGTATAATAGGAATAAATACGGAAACCCCTTGTAATATCAAGGATTTTTAAGATTTATCTTATACTTTTCCCCACTATTTCCCGACAAAAACATAAGCTGAAAATGGGCTCTGGAAAGGAGCTGTTTCATTAGGACTAAAAAATAAATAACCCAAAACCGTATTTTACCCTGGACAAACGGAAAGACTTATGATAAACTACAGTTAAGGAGGTGTTTGTATGGCATATGCTGTTGATTTATTTTGCGGCGCTGGTGGCATGAGCGAAGGCTTGATACAAGCTGGATTTCATATTTTATTTTCTAGCGATATAAGTGTTGATGTTCAAAAAACATATGTACATAGACATGAACAACTTGGCTTTGTTCAAGGAGAAAACACCTATTTTCATCAAGGCGATATAAGAGAATTAAATGGAAATTTCATATGGGGCAAAATAGAAGGATTGCAAATTTTTCAGAATGATAATGTTCAGATCCCTCGTCGAATAGATGCTGTTTTTGGTGGGCCACCATGTCAAGGATTCAGCCGTGCAGGTCGGCGCAACGTTGATGACCCGAGAAATTTACTATTTAAAGAATATCTGCGTGTTATTAATGAACTTAACCCTAGATATGTTGTAATGGAAAATGTGGAAGGATTTAATGACACGAAATTTTATGGATTTGAAGGCTTAGATGGTACCATTTACAAAGATGGTATAGCTGCACCTGAAATATTAATTAATGAAATCAATTTAATTGGATATAATGTTTTGCCGCCCCAAATATTGGATGCCTCAGATTTTGGCGTTCCACAGAGGCGCAAAAGAGCGATTTTCATCGCTTACTCACAAGGAGAACAACCTCCTCAATATCCAACACCCACAGTAACAGAAGATGAAAAAATCACCGTGAAACAAGCTATTGGTGACTTAATTAGAAATAAAACGCAACGAAGCAAAATAAATCCCGTATGTACTAGATATCAGTACGAATCTCGGAATGGAAGAACTCCTAACATCATTGGGAATCCAGTTGCGTGCCAAGAACTGTTTCTGAACAATGAAGTATCCCGACATATACCACTAATAGTCGAGAGGTTTTCTTTGTTCAATGAAGGAGAAGACGGTGGAACTATTAGAAAACGAATATTGGAAAACGGTATTAATCTAAGAACAAAAAAACACTTAGTGGAAGAATGCAGTAAAAAAACCGGTTATTCTACAGAAGAAATTTTAGCGTTTTTTAAAAAAGGAGATGTCTCAGAAAAATTATTGGATTGTCTTCTTACAAAAAAAACAATTCGAACAAGGTTATGTAGTAATAAGCCTTCCTTAACTGTGGTTACCCTACCAGACGATTATATTTCGCCTTTTGAAAATCGCACTTTTTCAGTTCGGGAAATGGCGAGATTGCAGTCCTTTGATGATAGTTTCGAATTTCTTAGCAAGAGAACTACAGGGGGAGCGAGACGAAAAGTGGAAGTGCCACAATACACACAGGTTGGAAATGCAGTTCCTCCGCTACTGGCTAAGGCTATTGCATTAGAAATAGTAAAAGTGATACAGGAGGCGAATTAAATTCGCCTCCTGTATTTTATAATCTAAAATATGAATAATCAACATTAACTTTAGGCAATTCTACTGAAAGTGTTGTCAAATGATTGCTGGTATGTCCCGAGGATAAGTTCCGTTGCAACATTTCCTTAATAGAATTAGCAACATTGTTAAGTGTTGCCTTACCCCAATAGTTTCCGCCAGATATGTGGGCAACACGTTTTACACAAGTCGAAGTTGCTTTAATTCCCTCTATACGACTAGTTGGAACTGTTACAAAGGAATATGTGAATCGATTTACATCGTGAATTGAATATCCATTTCTCCCTACAGTAATATTCACCTTGAAGTCATTAGCAGAATATATCATGTCCCATAACATTGGTATTTGAGCATTATCATTCCAATTTGTTTTACACTGTATTATATGAATTTCTAAATCAGAAAAATCCCGATGACTCAAAGCATTCAATATTGGATTTAAATTATATCGCCCTTTACTAGCTTTTACTGGAACAATAATTCCGTTTTCATCTAAGACAGAAATGGTGTCTTTATCTGCTTTATACTCGGCCTTATCAGGAAAGGTAATAGCAATAAGATCGGATTCAGTGTTTGAAACGAAATTGTGGTAATTAACAGTTATTGCATCGCTTATTGGGGAAGGGATTAAACTTTTATGATGCTTAACCACAACGGTTCTTCTGCCAATTAAACAAAAATTTAAATACCAGCACATAAGTGCTTCCCACGCCGAACCACCACCAGAAACTTCGCTTTGTGATCGCCCTGCAGTTTTGGTTAGGGCGAAAATATCTGACAAGTGATCACCCAAATTTATCACTTGTCTAGGTGTGTTTGCAGGTGTTAATGTGCGAATTTGACTTTTCCACGTCGAAAAACAACTATTAAATCCAGAAGCCCTAAATAAGTTGTTAATAGAGGCCTCCCTTAACGCTTCTACTATATTCTGAGGCATACCCTAAATCCTCCTCAATTCAGAATTGTGACATTCTTATAGTATATATGTAAAGCTCTATCAAGGCAAGTAAAATGTTATTGAGTTCCATCAAACAAAGTTTCATTCTGCATACTCTATTAGTGTGGAAATTTCAACATTCCCGCACAATATGCACCATCTTGCGCTTTTAGCCTTATACTTTACAGTATCTTTTCTATATAAATAAAGTAAATAAAGAAAGTTTTGGCATATTTTCACGCGGCAAGACTATGATTTCCTCCAGACTACATTTACTTGCTTATATTTTCCGGCATCTTTTTTGTCAATTAAAGTTGGTCCCCAATCACCATCGATCATAAGCGAATATAGCACAGGTTCAAGATTGTGAATTGCAACAATAGTATAGGTGATTTTATACCTTATCGTGCTTTCGATGGCAGCCTTGGCATCTCTATCGGATTTCATTGCCCTTATTGTCCAATTGCCCTTATTGTCCAATTTTGCGATTTGTTCTGTGTGAATAACATCCAATCTGAGCAGTCCACTTGTTTTGCCAGCTTCTCGGCGTTTGTGGGATCGAAATCCGAATCAATACGGCCGGATATTTCAAGCGGCCAATCTTTTGTAATGCTAAAATGCGCAGACAGAGCGTCTGCAAGATTTACTATCTGAACTTCTCTTGTTTTCTTGGAAATCCTTTTGTCCAAAAGAATGCCTTGTGCAACAGCCTCAAATAATTTTCTAGGCTCTACCATATTAGGCGTATGTCTGTTATAATTTCGTTCCTCTCGCAGTTCTTTCATTATCCGTGAATAGGTTGCCTCTGTTATTAGAGTTTGTGCTGTTTCCCTGATAAATGGCGCACTTGGAACGACTGAGAATGCCTTGATAGGTGTTTTATACTTTCCGTTTTTATAAAAAACCTTCTCTTTACTTTTGGTGATTGTAATAATGATTTTATTTGTTTCGTCAAGAGGTTCGCCGCATATTGAAGAATAGAGAAATTCACACTCTGGAATTATGAATTTTGCATCAAATTCTTTTAATTGCTGAGATAGTGCATAACACTCTTTCATGGTAATCATCGGCTTTTATGAAAGCTTTATCGCCGATGGGAAATGCTATGATTTTTTCTTTATTATAAATACATGCCATATTGAATGTTACTTGAAAATCGTAGAAAAATAGTTTGTCGAGATTAGGGAATGTATTCTTGTCAAAATCGAGTTTTTGAATGAGTTCTTTATCAAAAATATCTCCATATAGAGTCGTTTCAAATACAACTTCCTTTTCCTGCATATATAGCCATTCCTTTCAACACAAAAATAGATTTAGCAAATCCAACATAGAACCGCTAAATCTATTTTCACATATATCGGAAGCGGTTGCAATATAAGAGATGTTCGAATCGCCATAAGATTACACGATTTAAGCTTATGATATACCCCCATATGTTAAGCAGGGACTAAAATGTTGAAATTGCACAATAGCATGCTTGATTCGAGTGCAATTATATGTGCAATTTATACAGTTGCTGCTGCTTTTTTATGCTGTTTTGAGGAAAATCAAGCGAAAAATGTTTGAAAAATAAGCTAATAAAGTTGCATAGGTATGCCTAAGTCCGTGTAAGCAGATTAAGGATAACTCTGCCCCAATATCTATAAAAGCTTAACATAAAAAATATCCGAGTATTTCTAAGGGCGACAATGTTTTGAAGTTCGATAAAACTAGCAAAAGGCTATGGCACATCGCCATAGTCTTTTGTAATTTAAAGGAGAAGTGGTTCATGGTGGCACGCAAAAGCAGAAAGAACCTCACAATGGAAAGTGGTGATAGTAAAAAAGTCATCAAAACGGTTGGATACATTCGATTATCTGTAAGCAAGAGAAACGCCCCATCCGATTCAATCGAAAACCAGAGAAAAATCATTGAGGAGTATATTTCAAGCAAGTCATATCTTCAATTTGAAAAGTTCTATGTAGACGAGAATGCCTCTGTCGCAATCTGAATCGGCTGGCTTTTAATGAGATGATGAATGATTTGAATGCTGGTAAAATTGACTGCATTATTGTAAAAGATTTGTCTCGCCTTGGTAGAAGCATGATTGATGTTGGATATTGTGTTCAGATGTTATTCCCCAGCAAGAAAGTTCGGTTCATTTCTATTGGAAATCAGATTGATACTTCGAATGGAATGACTAATATTACATTTAATGAGTTGCCGGGTAACCGTATCCCATTGACCTCTCTCATGGATGAGCAATATGCAGTAGATGCGAGCAGAAACACAAAGCTTGTCCTTAACAGTTATATCAACAGCGGAAAGTATGTTGCACCTAAAGCCCCATATGGATTTAAGAAATCAGAAGAAGATTGTCATGCCCTAATTGTAGATATAGAAGCTGCGATGGTTGTGAAAAAGATTTTCTTAATGGCTGCCAAAAGGGATAGTATCAATAAAATTGTTCGCCATCTGAATGAGTTAGGCATACTTACCCCCATTAATTATGCTATTGAGCAAGGCATTAAAGGCAATTATAATCAAGGAACTGGTCTGTGGAACAGCCGTACTGTGAGGGATATTTTAACAAATCGGACATACACAGGCGATTTAGAGCAAGGTACAGAAAAGACACTCATCCCAAATACGCACAAGGCGATTATAGATTATGAAACATTCAATGCTGTTCAAGCATTGCTTACTGCAAATAATGATGTAGGTTCAGCAAGTAAAACAAATGTTCCTCGTGTAGACAATCTCTTTAGGGGTAAAGTGATTTGCGGATGTTGTGGCGGCAAGATGCAACGCAGAAAAGGTAGCGGCAAAGCTGATTGGTATTTCTTTACTTGTATCAGCAATAATCGGTTGGGCGCAGGCCCTTGTACAGGTATGTACATTCGTGAAGCGGAAATTAAGGAATCCGTACTACGAGAAGCAACGGCCTTTCTCCGAAAGAATGAAGCTTGTGCGAGAGAATATAAAGCTGACATGGCCAACTTGATGAATAAATCCAGCTGTATAGATAATGAACTGAAAGTGATAACTAAAAAGTGTCATGATAAATATGCGGATTTTGTTATGGGAACGACAACACAAGATGGTCTGCAACAATGCCATAACAATAGAGACCGGCTTCAGGAGGAGAAACAACAGCTTGTAGAACAAGTAGAATCCTTGGAACAACTTTATAAGAAATATCACTTGTTTTATAACGCAGTTAATGATGATGCAAAATTGGAGGAACTGGTATCAACATATTTGCAAAGTGTTACGGTTAATGCTAATAGCAAAATAGATGTACTGGTGTAAATAAAGGTCTGTTTCAGTGTCACTCAACAGCGGAAAACACATTGCTTTTATTCGCAATTCCGTATATAATGAATTTATACAAAAGTATTAATTTGCGAGGTTGGAGATATGGAATACATGACGGCCAAAGAAGCAGCAGCAAAATGGGGCATTTCCGAACGTCGGGTTCAAGTGCTTTGTGAACAAGGGCGCATTGATGGTGTTCAGCGGTTGGGTAAGGCGTGGGCTATTCCTAAAACTACAATAAAACCAACTGATGCTAGAAAAGTAAATGATAAATAGGAGTTGATTGTATGGGTATTACAAATCATATTGTCGGGAACAACAAAATTCAACAAATGCAATCGACTCCTGAGGGAAAGCTTTCGGAGGTTTGTGATATTGTTTCCTCTTGGAAAAATGCACTTTCGTTTACTGCTCAAGACGATGATTTGCCTGGCCTGCGCTCAGCGCAACTTGGAGCACTGTTCTCAATAAAATCACATTGGATTGTTTCAAATGAACCTGCCACTATTGTAATGCCTACAGGTACCGGTAAAACAGAAACAATGATTGCAACAGTTGTATCAGAAATGATAGATCATACTTTTATTATTGTGCCAAGTGATTTGTTAAGGAAACAAACAGCTGAAAAATTTTTGACATTTGGCATTCTTCGAGATATTGGAGTAATTAATTCCGAAGCACTCACTCCTACAATAACAACACTGAATACGACACCGAAAGAATTGGAGCATTTACAAGAAATACTTGTGAAATCCAATGTTGTAGTTACCACCATGTCATTACTTAAAAACTTTTCTGATGCTTATTTGCAAGCCATTTCCGAGCAATGCAATACATTAATTGTAGATGAAGCTCATCACATTGCAGCGAATACATGGGCAACTATTAAATATAAATTAAGAACGTTAAGATGCTTACAGTTCACGGCAACCCCTTTTAGAAATGATGAGAAAAAAGTTGATGGAAAAATAATCTATAACTTCCCCTTGTCATTAGCCCAAAACCAAGGTTACTTCCAAGAAATTAATTTTCTTCCAATTCTTGAATTCGATGAAGAAAAAGGAGATTTGGCCATTGCCGCTGCCGCTGTTAAGACATTGGAAAACGACCTAAAGTGTGGATATAATCACATTGTTCTTGTTCGTGCAAGAGACAAGCGTTCCGCTGATCATTTATATAATACAGTTTATCTTCCTCACTTTTCAGAATATAATCCTGTTTTGGTACACAGCGGCATTTCTAAAACAAGTAAAAAAGATGCTATGACAGCACTCCGAGAAGGAAACTCGCGTATTGTTGTCTGCGTGGATATGTTTGGGGAAGGAATCGACATCCCCAGCCTCAAAATAGCCGCTATACATGACAAGTATAAATCACTTCCAATAACCTTACAGTTTATTGGTCGCTTTGCTCGATCAAGCGAGGGGCTTGGCACAGCAACGGTCATTACTAACATTGCTAATGATGAGTTAAATGAATCGTTAAGAGAGTTATATGCTCAAGATTCTGATTGGAATATACTACTTCATCTCTTGGCTAATAATGAAATTAACAAAGAGTTATCTCTTCAAGACCTTGCTCAAGGGTTTGATACTAATTCATTGAGCGGAATGACTATCCAGCAGTTACGTCCTAAAATTAGTATGATCGCTTATAGCACTAAAGAGAAAAAATGGAATCCTAGTGAAATATATAATGTTTTTGACCCGGATAATTGTTTTTTCACAATCAACTCTGATAATAGTATCATAGTTATTGTACAAAAACTTGATTCCAATATTGACTGGTCATCGTTCAAAGGAATCAATGATACAAACTGGCATTTACACTTGATATACTGGAACAAAGAAACAAAAATGTTTTATATTAATAGTACAAATAAAAGCATTTCTGATACTTTAGCAAATGCTCTATTTGCTAAATCTGATAAAATAAGTGGTGAAACTGTTTTTCGTTGTCTATATGGAATTAAACGCTTAATGCTTGGAACAGTGGGTCTTAAATCTGTAATTGATGGTCCTATTCGTTACCGGATGTTTGCCGGTATAGATATAGGGAACGGCATATCTGAATCACAGAAAGAAACATCATTTAAATCAAATTTATTTGGGGCAGGTTTTAGCGGAAAAGGCAAGATAAGTATTGGTTGCTCCTACAAAGGCCGTATTTGGTCAAAGTGGGTAGAAAGTATCGACTATTGGATGAATTGGTGCGACGAAATTGCTTGCCGTTTGCAAAACGAAGATATAGATACCTCAAAAATTTTTGAAGGGGCATTAATTCCGGAAATCATAGATGAACGACCTTTATCTATTCCATATGGAATAGAGTGGCCTATAGAGATGGATTTAATAAATGACAATAGTATGATAATAAAGCATGCGCTTAAAGATTATTCTATTTACGAAATGGATATAAAACTTTTCAAACATGCAGAAACCGGGCCAATTTGTTTTACTGTTGGAAATGAGGCTGTATTTGAAGAATACGAATTACATATAACTAACAGAAAATATGAATTTAAAACCATCAAATCGGCAGGATTAATACTCAAACGGAACAAGCACGAATATCGAATGGCTGATTTCTTCACGGAATTTCCACCTCGCATCAAATTTGTGGATCAATCTATGTTGGAAGGGAATCTCATCGTTAGAGTAACATCTATATCTCCAACATTTAATATGGAGCATGTGTTGACATGGGATTGGACTGGAGTTGACATTCGCAAAGAGTCTCAAGGAATACATAGAAACAAAGATAGCATTCAATGTCACACAATCCAAAGCCTTATAGCGACCAACAAATACAGTATTATTTTTGATGACGATGATGCTGGAGAAATTGCGGACATTGTGGGCATTATTGACAGCAACGATGAAATAAAAATTCAGTTCTATCATTGCAAATATGCGCATGGTGATAATCCCGGTGCGCGAGTTGCGGATTTATACGAAGTATGTGGACAGGCGGAGAAATCAATTAAGTGGTGTCAAAATCCTCCGGCCATCATTGACCGCCTTATGAAACGTGAATCTTCTCGAATGCGTTCGGGTGGGACAAGGTTCGAGATTGGAGATCTGCGTAAACTTAGGGAAATAAAAAACAAGATGCGAATCTTTCCATCGAAAATCGAAATATTTATTGTTCAACCTGGAGTTGATTCGAAAGCTATTACAGACGATATGCTTCGAATTATGAGTGGGACGGCATCATATTTGATGGACACATATAGTATAGACCTCAAAGTTATTTGCAGCTAATATTATAGGGGTAAAGTACAGATTGCTTTTCAAATAAAGGAATTGTGTTTATCTGAATACGCTATATCGAATATATTTTTTAGTCCGTGCTTGACATACGGGTGCTCCTCTACAACACCTCGAACATACTCTGTATTTTCATTTTCAACTTAAATGCGAAAATATAGAGTGTATTTAATTCTTGTTATTTGCGTAATTTCTGATATAACGAAAATAATAAGAAAAATAGCCGAGGTGCGATATGTTTATCCATACAGGAGATTATGTGGAGTATGGGAGCAATGATGTGCTTAAATCCACTTATTATACATTTACACCCCGTCCCCTTTTAAATGGGGACTTTTATAAAATGGATGATGACCTGGCCGCTTTACTTGCCTCAGCTCATCGAACTATTGGAATGCTTGAAGGTATGATGTTCTCTATTTCGGATAAAGAGCTATTCAGACAACTTATGATGTTTCGAGAATGCTGCTATTCCAAAGCAATTGATTCTCCTGATTTTGATATTAAGTCTGTAATTACAGAGCAGGGGTTGGATGACACTGACGTTTTAAATATTGTCTCAGCATACAAATATGCGTTGGAAACAGATATTAGCAAATTAAATTATGATGATATTTTTAGGCGGATTGTGAATGAGGATGCTTCCAAGAAAAAAGCATACACTCGCTCCAAACAGATATTCCTTTCAAACACAACAGTTAATTACCGAAAATATAATCCCACTGCTCCGGAAAACATCAGTCCTGCGCTCCATGACATTCGTAAATATATTGACTCCAGTGAGACAGATGCTGTAATTAAAGCAGCACTGTGCCATTATCAATTCGAGATGATCCATCCATATGAGTATGGAAACGGCTTAGTAGGACGGATATTAGCTTATAAGATTTTGAGCAACGCTGGGATAAGAGGCGTTTGCTACATGAACCTTTCGGAATATTTATATAGCCACAAAGGAGAATATTTCGATAAACTGGGAGCGGCTCAAAGACATGGTAACTATCGTGAATGGATTGACTTTTTTATACACGCAATTGATGAATCAGCGTGGCGTACTATTGAACTTATGAAAACCTGCGAAGAAGCTATTCAATCTGATATGCAAAAAACTGACTCCTGTGGCGCAAAGTCGCCGCACAGGGCAGTTTACCGATATTTCAAAGAAAATGTTACCTCAAGCGTTAAATATGCAAGTCGGCAGCTCAATCTCTCTTACAATGTAGTATCCCGATCTGTAGAAATTCTTAAAGAGTTGAATATCTTGATACAGATCACCGCAGGCTCCAGAAATCGGATATTTGCGCACAGAGAGCTGTTGCGGATAATCCTGTATTAACTGTACATCTTTCCATATGGCATATCCTTGTTTTGAGGTGATGCCATATGGATACAATATATAGGGCAGTCAAATACATAAGGACTTCCTGCCAAGACGATGAACTTGAACACAGGGACAGCGTTGCAAATCAAAGTAAGTTAATTGACGGATTTGTTAAGGCCTATCCTGAGATAGTGGTTGTTTCTGAAAAGATAGATAGCGGTTTCAGCGGTTTGTTTTTTGACCGTCCAGCATTCAATGAGATGATTAAGGATATTGAAGCTGGATACATAAATTGCATTATCGTAAAAGATTTATCACGAATTGGTCGCGACTATATTGAGATTGGCAGTTATCTCCGTGATTTCTTCCCTGCCCATAGCGTACGACTGATATCGATAAATGATAATATTGATTCCCTGATGCTGGAGGGAATTGATAAAACAATTGCTATACTCAAAAGCATTTTCAGTGAACGTTATAGCCATGATGTTTCTATGAAAACTCGAAGCGCATTAGATACAAAACGAAGAAAAGGTGAATATGTCGGCGCAGTCCCGATTTATGGATATCAAAAATTGGAAAATGATAAGAATAAGCTCATACCTGACCTCAATACCGTTGCTGTTGTCCAGTCGATTTTTGATATGAAACTTCAGGGAATGAGTGCTGCCGGAATTTCTGCTGCATTGAACGAACAAGAAATATTGTCTCCTTTGGCATATAAGCAGACGAATAATACACCATATGCAGCAGGTGGATTTGCCGACAAACCCAATGCCAAATGGAGTGCAACAACGATATTTCGCATATTGCGTGATGAAAATTACACAGGGACACTTGTTCAGGGCAGGCAAAGCAGTTTTAACTATAAGATAAAAACACCCATCCACTTAGAAGAAAGTGTATGGGCGAAGGTGAAAAATGCACACCCTGCAATTATCTCGAGGTCAGATTATGAAGCCGTATAGCGGATAATGGCATTGGATACAAAGGCTACATCGGGGCACAAAATCGTTCACCCATTTTCGGGAATGATTACCTGTGGCTCTTGCGGTAAGAATATGACACGAAAAACTGTGTCAAAGGGCAAAAATAAGTACATATATTATGCCTGTTCCACCAGCAAGAAAAACGGTTGTTATTCGCCATCTATGCTTCGTGAAGATAGCTTGATAAACATGGTGACGCAAAAAGTTAAAGAACGAATAATCAAGATAGAGCAGCTTGAGCTAATAGACAACAGGAGCAACTACAGCAATTTCTGTGGGAACACTTTGTCCCTACGAATACTGGATTTGGACGGCAAAATCCGCAAGCTCTCCCAATTTAAGAGCAACTTATACGATAGCTTTGCTCAAGGCATTATCACTGCTGGAGATTTCAAAGATTTGCAGGGTCTTTATGAAAAAGAAATCTCCATCTTGGAGGACAAACGATTATCTCTAATACCAACGTTGCAAGACCAAACCGAAGATGTTTCTGACTATTTTTCTTGGAAAGATGTTTTCCTGCAATATTTGAACATGACAAAACTGGATAGGCCGGCTGTCGCAAAAATGATTCAAGGTATTAGGGTCATCAGCAAAGAGGAAATTGTTGTAGATTTTGCATACCAGCACGAGTATGAGACGGCAACACAATATACCGAATGGGGGTGTAAAAATGGCTAGAAAAAGCCGTAAACAAAGCAAGCCGATACAACCCTATTTGTCAGATACTTACTTTATTCAAACAGTGGCATATATACGGTTATCTGTAGAAGATCGTACTCACCGTAAGGGCGACTCTATCAAAACACAAAAGAATATCATTTTGAATTTTATAGATGATAATCCTGACTTTAAACTTTATGATACCTATATTGACGAGGGTATCTCTGGAAGAACTTTTGAAAGGCCAAATTTCCAGCGGATGCTGAAAGACGCTGAAGCTGGTAAAATAAAATGTATAATCATAAAAGATTTATCTCGATTAGGCCGAAATGTTATTGATACAGGCTTTTATACTGAAAGAATATTTCCAAGCTTAGGTGTTCGGCTTATATCTATAAATGATAATTACGATAGTGCTGCCAATAATGATAGCATTACTTTGCCGATTACCAATTTAATGAATGAGGCCTACGCATTTGATATCGGCAGAAAAACAAAAAGCCAAGCGCGTCAGGCCATGAAAGATGGCATATATGTCGCTGGGCTTCCACCATATGGCTATGTCCGGGCAAAGGACAACCATCGCAAGCTGATAGTTGATGAGGTCGCTGCAAATACCATTAGAAGAATGTTTGAGTGGGCTGCATCTGGAGCTAGCGCCCATAAAATTGCAAAAACGCTAAATATGGAGAGTGTTTCAGCTCCAAGTGTTCACAAAAAATGTAATACATCTATCTACTGCGCCCATTGCGGATGTCGAATGGAACGAAAGAAAAACCACGAAAAGTATATGTTCCGTTGCATATCAAATTTTAAATGCGCCCGGCTCGTGCGAGGGCTGTAGTATCGGCGAGAATACTGTGAGGCAGGCAGTTACTGATCAGTTAATTCAATATAGGGATGTGTTGACTGAACAACTTAACAGTCAGCCTATTGGAGAAGCTGTTTTACAGGAGTTGCAATGGTTGAGAATGGAATTATCGCATAAACAGGATGTTTCGCGTACTCTTTATGAAAATCTTACCATGGGGGTTATTGATGAGAAAGATTATAGGGAATTTAAAGAAGGTTTTCAGGTTGAGGTGGACTCACTTAAACAGTGTGCCACGGCGTTAGACCAAAGGCTAAATGAGGAAAAAATTGAAAAGGGTAGGATCCAAGAATCTGTGCAAATGCTGGACCGATTTGTTTCTTCAAAACTGCTAAATGAAGAAATTGTGGGTCGGTTTGTTGAGAAAGTAATTATTTTTAAAAACAACAACATATCATTTGAACTATTATGATTTTGGGACAACAATCAACCATTGATTGCGATATATCGCAATCAATGCTATACTTTAACATGAAGTTGTCTTTATTCTTATTTGCATTGAAGGAGAACAGCTATGGATGCTGCACAAGCTGTAGAAAAAAGAATTTTAGAACTATGCGATCAACACAATATTGCAATTAATTCTTTAGCCATTCAGGCGGGAATACCTCCTTCAACAATATATAGTATGCTCAATAGCAAAAGCAAAAATCCGGGAATTGTTTCCCTTGAAAAGCTCTGTTGTGGATTAAATATTACACTTCGTGATTTCTTTAATTGCGATTTGTTCGATAATTTAGGTTAAGGTGGGGACGAAATAATGATATATAATGCGGAAAATGGATCGATGCATACTGGGGATTGCTTGGATGTACTGGAAAAAATGCGCCCCGAATTAGAGGGTAAGGTGAATTTGATTTTCACTTCTCCCCCCTTTCCTTTGAATAGAGCAAAAAAATACGGAAATATGACAGGTGATCAATATTTAGAATGGATTGCCAATATGGCAATTTTTTTCAAGCCATTTTTATCCCCAAACGGATCTGTAGTCCTTGAGCTGGGTAATGCGTGGGACAGTGGCCTTCCTACACATTCTACCCTGCCAATGGAAGCTTTGTTGGAGTTTAAGAAACGCGGGAACTTTCATTTGTGTCAAGAATTTATCTATTATAATCCAGCCAAGCTTCCTGCGCCAATTGAATGGGTTAACAAAAAGAGAATACGTGTTAAAGACTCTTTTACTAGGATATGGTGGCTATCCTCATCTCCAAATCCCAAAGCTAATAACAGAAACATTTTGGAAGAATACAGTGAACAAATGAAAAAGCTAATCAAAAGCGGTAAATATAATTCTGGGAGGCGCCCATCAGAATACGATATTGGTGAAACTTCTTTTTCTCGTGATAATGGTGGGGCGATTCCTTCAAATGTTATTATTGCTGCAAACACGACATCGCAAGATAGGTATATCCAGTATTGTAAAGAGCACAAACACGATATACATCCAGCCAGAATGCCAAGGGAAATTCCCACATTTTTTATAAAATTTCTAACTGATGAGGGAGACCTTGTACTTGATCCCTTTGCAGGGAGTAATACAACAGGCTTTACTGCTGAACTTTTAAGCAGAAGATGGTTGAGCATTGAAGCAAATGCAGATTATGTTGAATCTTCAATTGGAAGATTCGATAGGGTTCATATAGCGAATGAATAGGTGGGTAATAGATATGGACATACTAAACATATGCGAACAAATAGATTTTGACCTCATTAAAAAGCGCATCCTGCAAACGTCAACTGTAGCATGGGACCAAAAAATCACTAATACATCTCTTGAAAGATGGTTGAATAATTTTTCTGGAGAGGCTCTTGGAGATGCCGATGCCGAGAAAGTTCTCGCTGCATGGTTGCTGATGAATTTTACATACTATACAGAAAATGAAGTTAAAGAATTATGCAGAATAGTATATAGAAATTTTGTCCATACTAAACTAATTGAAGATAAATATAAGAGTTTGGATTTGAAAATCGAGAACAAAATTAAACTTATTTTGAAACATACTATTTTTGTAAAACTCGGAAATCCAAGCGAAAGTGGTGCAAAATTATTATATGATTTTCGTATTGCGAACGCTTTACCAAAGGAAGTTTTTGAGGAACCAGTAGATTGGGAGAAAGCAATTTCAGAGCAAAAAATAGAAAATATTGTAATGATTGATGATGTCACCTTATCGGGATCTCAAGCTATTGAGTACTTGAATAAACTTCCAAAAGTCCCCATATATACTTACCTATTAACGTTTTTTTCAACACCAGCTGCTCTTGGCAATATCCAAACCAAAGCGCCAAGCATTGTTCCTATGTCCGCCGTATCTTTGGACAGCAGAACTCAGTTATTTAGCGATGAATCTTTTGTATTTTCGAATAACACATGTAGTGCATTGAAACCGCATATTTTAAAACTATGTACTCACTATGGTGAAAAAATAGTAAACAGCGAACTTCCTGAAGCAGAGAAATATATGAAAAAGTGGCCTCTTGGATTTTGTGATGGGCAACAAATGTTTGGTTTTTACTATAATACACCAGACAACACTCTTCCTATTTTCTGGTGTAATTCGCAAAACTGGAATGCTGCATTTTTAAGGCATCCCAAAATTTATAACATAGAAGGAGTTGAGATCTCAGATGAGCAATATTGGTAACCCGTTTGTTGAATGTACTTCTCGAGACATGAGTTTTCATGAAGTATTTCATTATTGGTGTAGCCCGTTCAATTGTTATTCCATTGATTATAACACATTACTCAAAAGTACGACTCCTGTTATTATTGAAGGACCCAGAGGATCGGGCAAAACTATGATATTGAAATATATATCATATTTCTGCCAAAAAGAAATGCTGCTTAACAGCATTTCGAAGAATGCATTTATCAACAAAATCACAGAAAGCGGAAGTGTCGGAATATACTTTCGCTATAAAGATGATTTTGGTACACTTTTCAAATCATTAAATTGCTCTCAAGAAAACAAGGAACTGCTTTTTTTATACTATTTTGAAATGTATGTAGTAGATGAACTACTAAGAATACTTTCTGATATAGAAACTTATGATTCGCAGCATGCTGACGAATGGGGTGTACTAAAAAGTAAAATATCTAGAATCCTTTCTTGCGATAGAAAAGACCAAATCCTACTAGATGAATTGTCAATTGTTGTTAATGAAAAGATTAATGCTGTAGACATGTGGGTTCGCAAGTCCAGATATTTAGAAAGTGCCGAGGAAAAATTACTACATCTTATTGATGGAACTAATATAGTCAGAAATATTTGTGAGGCCGTTTCTAACAGTATTTCAGCTTTAAAAGATACAAAGTTTCTAATAATCGTTGATGAATATGAAAATGCGAGCGATTATCAGCATATTCTCAACACACTTTTAAAGCAAGTTGATCACACATCAAATATATCGTACCGAGTGGGGACTAGACCAAAAGGAATAAAAACATTACACACAAATGTTGGAACAGAGTTTTTGCAAATTGATAGAGACTTTTTGTTATATGTTTTACAATCTCAGGCAATGCCTAAATATAAGGCTTTCGTTCGAGCGATTGCTAACAAAAGACTCGAAGGGATTGAGTTCTTCAAAAAAAATGGCTTAACAGATATTGTAAAGCTTCTTGGTAGTATGGGAAATCTTGACGAAGAAGCCAACATCGTTGTCAAGGGAAAAACAAAACATTTTGAAGTATTAAAAGATATTATAGCCGAAAAAGATTATCAACAGACAATTGATTTAATAAAGAAACCTGATTCTCCGTTGATGGAAATGCTCAATATCTTATGGGTTTTGAGAGGTGTTCCTGCTCAAAAAGTTAATCATGCAATGAACTTCTACATCGATGGTTATCACAAATACCATAGACTTTCAGATGAGGGTGAATTGGCTTACAAGTATAAGCTGGATTATTCTGATAAATATCGATATCATTTGCTTTTTACGTTACTTGGTATATATGGACAAAATAAAAAATATTACAGTTTCAATACTTTTGCATATTTATCTTCTGGGGCTGTAAATGATTTTATTAGTTTGTGTAGAAACACATTTTATTTGATAGACGAGTCATATTATGAGCGCGTTAGCTCAAATTCTACAATTCCAATATCAATTCAAGCTGTTGGAGCCGAAAACACTGCTATTGAGCAAATGGATAAAATCAAGCTCTGTAGTGAAAACGGAACTGAAATGTACATGTTTGCCATGAATATTGGCAACTATTTAAAATATTTACATCGAGATATCTATGCAAAATACCCTGAAACAAATCAGTTTGCTTTTGATAATGAAAGAGAAATTGAGGATCGTGTTATTTTGGCAGATGTGCGAAATTCGCTGATAAAGTGGGGCATAATAATTAAAAAACCACGTATACAGAGTATAAGTATTGGAAAAAGAAAAGGTACTCTGTATTACCTAAACAGAATATTTTCACCAATATTCAGTATCTCGTTTAGGACGAGAGGAGGATATAATTTTGTTATGCCTACCGCGCTTTTTGAACTGCTGCTAAAAGAGTCTTTGGAGCCAAGTAAGATTGCGGCGTGGAAAAAAACTGACTACATTACTCCAACCAAAAAAATAGCGGTTGAAAAGCCGGATGCTTCACAATTATCCTTGTTCGAGGTGATAAATGATGAATAATGGAACTCGCCTTTTAGTTATGATGGATTTTGAAAAGGCTATTCCAACATCATCTATTGATATGTTAATATTAGCAGCTTCAGTAGATAACCGTGGATATGCTGTATATGAAAAAATGGTCGAAAATGGTGTCACCATAAATCAAACAATTATTTTTGATTATGAAAAGTTTCGACCAAATGATGAGTCAGGAAGACGTGATATATACTACCAACTAGAAAACATTAACAATGTACAATATGTTCAGTGTAACAACGAAGGAGATGACAGTCTTTTTCTAAGCAGTTTAGAAATGGTGGAGACTTTTTCTGTTTTTCTTGATATAACAAGTATAAATATACCGGATATTTTCCAAATTTGTTTTGTTCTCAAAGAACTTAAGACCATACCTTTTCTAAATGTCACTTATGCAGAACCCAAATATTACGAGCATCTAAATGGTTTGTATTTTGATTATGAGCATCACATTGGAGAACGTGATTATAAGCCTATAAATGAATATTTCACGTCAACCATATCTAAGGATGTAGTATTGGTCTGCTTTTTGGGATTTGACCGACTTGTATCAAAGTATATACACGAAAGAAAAGAACACTCCGATGTCGTTGCCGTCAACGGATTTCCTTCCTATTATCCAAAATTAAAAGACATTAGTCTGGAGCATAATTATGAGCTGATTAGCGCTATAGGGCGAAACAGTGTGCAATTTACGCAGGCAAACAATCCCTTTTCTGCATATAATCTTTTGACAGAAGTAAAGTCAAAAAATGAAGATAAAATATTAGATATCTGTGTGTTGGGGAGCAAACCGATGGCTCTAGGAGCATGCATATTTGCATTACATAATCCTAGCAATACAAAAGTGTCATATCCATATCCTGTAAGATATAAGCCCCATACTACCATAGAAACATCTGATATCTGGTTGTATGGTGTAGATTTATGCCTATAATCAGCCATTACATTTGATCAGAATGGATTGTTGTTTTTTAACAGCTAGAGGGCGAGTTAGATACTAAGGAGAAATGAAACAATTACATGTTTTATAAAAGTGAATCCTCCTTAGATGTCCACTTGATTATTGAGTGTAAGCAGATGTTTTTGACTTTCAACTTTGTGCAAGCACTGCTTGCACAAACAAACAAGAGCAACTTTAATTAGCAGACATCTTCCTTAGACAGTCAGCAATTTCATGGCGGATCCTCCTACTTAGAAGTTGTCCACGTGATTCTAACAACTCAATTAAATAATCAATTCGACTTTCGGGGGTGTCTCTATCAAGGAAAGGTTCTCGTTCGGCAAGAAGCACATCCTCTGCTTCTTTTTGCGATATTTTACCTAAATTACGGATGTGGTTTCCCCAATTGTCACCCAAGCGAGCTACCTGCCAGTAAACCTCCCCAACTGTTATAAGATTTGCACGTATTAAGCTGTTGTAGGTTCTCGCAGATAGGTTAAATTCGTCAATGTCCGTGTCTACGGGAATAATCGTATCACTACGCTTTTCATCGAGAAATTCTTCAAACGCTGCTCTTTCTTCGGCTTCTGATGAAAAATTAAGTTTTTCCCAGTCGCACATAGCAGGGAGCCTCCTTTCCGGCCAGTTTTGGTTTACTATATTTGATAGTTCGATTTTGGCATTGGAATAAATATTATTCAATAGCTTTGTCGTGAACAGCAGTCTGGTGGCGTGAATAGCATAAAATCGGTATAAAATTGAGGCACAGTTAAGGCAGGGTACAATTTGCACCCTGCCTTGGGTTTCCGCTTGCTTAAAGATTGTGAAATTGCTCTTATATAGAAACTCAATCACAACTTTCAACGACTTTTTATTAGCGATGACAATTGTACATACACTGTCTGCACAATTACAAACTGGTTCAAGAAGTTTAGAAATGGTCAGTGGATTTAAACGCAGCGTTATTCTCAACCAGTTCATCAAAAGTCACTGGTGCATAGTTGTTTATCTCGACACTTGCATTTAATACATTCTCCATTGTGCGGAGAAGTTGCCAATACGTATCGTTTTTGTTGTTATGGATGTGCCCATGAATCAAATATTTTCCTTCAAAGCTCATCATTGGATAATGGCAAAGTGCTATTTTTTGTTTTCCATTGCTGAAAACCATCAGATTTTCAATGCTTTCAAAGTATTGCGATAATGGAACCGTCTTCATCCAAGCACTGTCGTGGTTACCGGGGATGAGATGTTTTTTGCCTTTCAGACTTTTCAAAAACAGCTCAGGGTCCGTTGCCGAACGAAACATCAGATCTCCACAAATGTAGACCGTGTCACCGTTTGTGACACGGTTATTCCAGTTTGAAATTTCCGCATAGCTTTTTGTAATACTCCTGCTCGGCTCGTATTTCCAAAAGTTTCTCACGAAAGCTGGGCACAAGCGGTAATGTGCGAAAGCTTGATTTTGTTTTTGCTGTATCGCCCTCAATAAGAACATTCTTCCCCTCCACATAAGCAGATGTTACCGTATGTTCTATGGTGATAGTGTTGGCTTCAAAGTCGATTGCTCTCCATTTCAGCCCTACAACCTCACCACGTCGCAGCCCATAGAATGCCCCTAAAATAACGCCCAGCTCCAGTTTGTGCCCCTTAACAGCCTCAAACAGCTCGATAACTTCTGACTGCCGAAGAAACTCACCAACAAAACGTTCCGCCTTTGGGCGCTTCACTTTCGCCATCACCGAATGATTTATCAACCCCTTTTCTAATGCATACTTTAGTGCTTTGCTGATATTTGCGTGATATTTGTGGATGGAAGTAGCTTTTACCTGCTTCAATTGCTCCGAGTAAAATGCGTTAATGTCATCGGCAGTCAGCTTTTTCAAGTAGATGGCATGTTTGCGAAAATACGGTGCAATTGTTCGTGTCACATTCAGATTGTATCCGCCATAGGTGGTCACTTTCACTTCATTCTTGATTGCCGGAAGCCATTGATGCTCCATAAAATCGGCAAATAGAATGCCGTTGGGATTGCCAACTCCCAGTGTGGTATACTCAACGGCGAGTTCTGCGCTGACTTCATCACACTTTTCACGCATCATGGCCTCCGCACGTTTTTTGTTTCCTTTCACTGGAAGCCCAGTAGAATAGGATTTGCGAATGCGCCTGCCATCGATCCCTTTCCAACTAATTGCCATTTGGAAAATGCCTCGTTTGTCCTCCAAATGACCTGCGACCTTGATTTTTTGTAGATGATTTGTTTCCATTGTGAATCCTCCATTCTTTACAATTAAATTTCACCTACCATTGACATCTTTGAGTTTAACAAGTGAAATCCGTTGCGTCTACGAGTGTTGCACTTTATTTTCCTGGTGGGGATATTTTTTTCGAATCAATCATGCCAAGGTATTGCAAAAGATATAGCTTTGGA
>JGI994J12354_10001714_pt1 | contig 22031 bp, 20 predicted proteins | sample IntmicLarv3ML3BL_FD_12354 | JGI IMG/M metagenome (IMG submission 12354) | reverse complement strand
TATCGGGCCGAGGACGGTGATCGTACCAGTTCCTCCGTTGGCGACGACTGTACCAGTTCCGCTCAGTAATCCTTTGCCGCCAACACCAACGCTGCTTCCGCCAACGTAGATGTTGTTACCGCTTTGGAGGGTAGAGCCTGTGCCTATCGAGACGGCGCCGTCTCCTGTACCGTTGTAGCCGATGTTGATATCGCCTGTGGCTGTTGCGTTACCAGCATTTATCAGATTGAGCGTTCCAGCGCCGGTATGACCAATGTGAAGGTGGCTCTTGCTCTCCAGTAGCGAAGTTCCACCATCAACCGTAACAACACCAAGGCTACCTGCATAATTGCCAATAAAAAAACTGCGTAATGCAGTTGTCCCGGAGCCAAGGGCTTTGCCACCATTGCTGATATTCAGGAAGCCGACACCATAGTTGCCAACATTGAACGCTTGAGCGCTTTCAAATAGTGAATTTGCATCAGAGACAGTGAGCGTACCTGAGCCTCCCAACATCTCGCCAATCGAAACCGTCGTGGTCGCGGTAGCTTTGCCACCACCGCTTATAGTCAATGAGCCAACACCCAGCCGACCAACGTTGAGTGCGCTCCCACTTCTTAATTCTGAATTTGCGCCGGAGACGGTAGCGACGCCATTTCCGTTTGTAGCAAAACCAAGCGTAATGAGACTTGTGGTCGTGGTGGCCTTTCCGCCATCGCTTACATCCAGTTTGCCTGTGCCACTCTCGCCAATGTAAATCTGGCCTTCGCTCTCCAACAGCGAATTTGCGCCATCAATCTTGACTGTACCATTACTGCCTGTCAGTCTACCAATTCTGACAACGCTCGTAGTGGTGACCTTTCCGCCTGCGCTCACTTCCAGTGTTCCAGTACCATTGTCGCCAATATAGAGAGTGCCTGGATTTGAACTACTTGTAGGGCCTAAAGCCTCCAATAAGGAACCTGCGCCATTAACCTTGATCGTGCCGGAGCTGCCAGTCGCTTCGCCGATTCTGATAGCCTGTGTAGCGCTCGCTGTTCCCCCGCCGCTTATGTACAATGTTCCGCTTCCGGTTGCGATAGAGCCAAGATAAATATTGTTAGCAAGCGCTGTTCCAGAAGCGATCTGCGTCGTGCCACCATTATTTATATATACATTATCGGAATTTGTTGGAACTTGCGCAGGGCTCCAGTTTGTGGAAATTTCCCATCTTTCGTCTCCGGCGTTCCAGGTAATATTGGCGGCATAGACACCAACACTCCATGTCATCAAAGACAAAACACCCATCGCCGCCAACACAGGCCTCCTACTGCCCCCGCCACAAGTTCCTGAAGTAAGCCCATTAACGAATGGCAGCTCTATTTTATCAGTGATATGACAACGAGGATCACAAAGGGGTCTTTTAGAGACACTCTTTAGTTTTTTCATAGGTGACCTTTCGTCAGTATAACTCAAGAGAGGAAGTATGTTTGCAAGAGTCAATAGTTCATTTTTTCTAGTCATTGGCGATTTTTCAGGATGATTATGGCATTTCAATTGTTCATTATCAATAATCCATTACCATAAAATGTTAATTTTATGGTTGTGCAGTAAAATTAAGGCCATTAAATCGACTACTAGCTCCGAATGGCGTATTGTCGGATTGAAATTGATGACGGAGGTTGGTGTTTTGGGATGCGAAGAGCTGAATAAGTACGCGGGATATTAAGAAGAATATATAGCCATCAAAACTAGGCCTTGATAGGCCGAAAATTTTATTGAAAAACTATAATTTTGATTATATGCGATTGTCTTTTCGTTGCCTTAGTTGTCTCTATCTTGTTTTGTTTATCTGTTCCGGATGACTTCCATCAATGCCACCCCATCCTTATACAGATTATCTTTTTATATCAGTTTTATTTATTTACCATTTTATTGACAGTCCTAAGCGTCCTGAATGAGCTCTTTCGCGAGAGGCGTGTTGGTAGTTGTAATCCCCAAAGAACGAGACCTTCTCCTTTGGATCCAGAAAAATTTCGAATCCTACGCCGGCCTCCACATAATCTCTTCCCGTATTGATTCCGTAGAGATTCATTTCGGGAGAGCCCGGCGAGTCCAGAAAGCTAGAGGTGATCTCGGGGCGATTCTTCCCATTTAAGTAATGGCCGTAGTCAAGCCGCGCATTCCAACGAACTTTGTACATCTGCGCCTGCGCGGCAAGACCGATTCTCCCCGTCAGAATATCGTGATTCGCGCGGTCGATCCGCTGGTTGCCAGAAATGCCTTTTTCTGTGAAGGGCTCCATTGTCGCTCGCTGGTAGTCGAGCCCAACCACCGGCCCAAAAGTAAAGCCCGGGCGCATATTTATTGGCGTCGAGACCTGGATACTTGCGTGGAGCGCATTTCCATCGTAGCGGGCGCGATGCCGACCCATCATATCAGTTCGACGGTAGTCGTAATCTTGCCAGCCATAGCCCAGATAGGCGTCGGCTCGCAATAGCTCCAGAGGAGATATCGAAGCGTACAGACCAACGGAAAAGTCCTGACTGTTGATTCGGTTGCCCCAGCTGGCGTCAAGCTGGTGATCAAGATAGGCAAATTGCACTCCCAGAAAAGCGTTTTCGTTGATCGCATGATCAACTCCCAGGACAACCCCGCGTCGCTCAATATCGTATGACCGTGCATTACCGTCTGAAGAGACGTCTGTCTTGCCTCCCACGAGATTGATCCAGCTCCGCGTAGTCCCTGTCTCTCCCGCTCTTGAGGATAACCCCGCGTCAGACGGAGACGAAACATTCGCTCGTCGAAGTTCCAAGCGACTATACGCCGGTTGCCAGGGCTTCCATAAAGCCAAAGTAAGCGCGTCAGCCACGATTTCAGAACCCCGCGCTTGGTCGATCCAGTTACGTATCTGCGCATTACTCATTCCAGCCAGCGGCTGTACGAATGTCGGGTCATTCAAGGTCGCCCAGTTAAGAACATCAGAAACTTCGCCCATATTGTGTTCGCGTTTGCCGGCGTAGGGGCTGAAGGGCGTTGTGTTGGCATACGCGAGGTTGACGTAGAGGTTTTGACCGTCCGGGTTATCCTGAGTCAGGTTGAAGAGGCTGTTTCGCTGCCAGACCATGTTACCGAATTGTCCGGACAATGTCCCTGCGGCTTGCATCATGTGGAAAGATTGGGGCGAGCCTACGGCGAGTAGCGTTGTATCGACGGCGGCGTCGTTGACGTTAAGCGTTCCTCCGCTGATGGTGATATTGCCGCCCGATGTGATGAGTTTGTCAGTCGATGGCGTACCATTGTAGATAATGGCGACATCATAATCCGTGTTGGTAAGATTGATATCCCCTTTAGAATGCAAGTTACCGCCGAGTTCTATCGTGCCACCCGTTGAGGTAAGCGAACCAACTGTGGAGCTGGATGTTGAAGTCGTCTGGAAGGTACTACCACTCCAGACATCTACTTTGGCATTTTGCAAGGCGTCTTGGTGACTTGCAATCAATGTACCTTCTTCTATTGTTGCGGCGCCGCTGAAGGTGTTTGCCACAGTCAGGTTGAGCGTACCGTCGCCCTTTTTGGTCAGTGAATCGCCGTTCCAGCCAGCCGCCCGGTTATACGTCGTGTCGGTGAGTTCGGCACCCAATGTGAAGCTTCCAGCAGAACCGATGGTAAAGTTCCCCTCTGCTTTACGGGCTTCATCTGTCGAGTACCAACTGAGCCCCGTTTGTATGACGACGTTATTGCCGGTGCTATCCAATGCAGCAGATGCGGTAAGAAAGTCAGTGCTCGCTTGCCCCGCTATTGTGACAAGTGAATCGTAATTTGTGGTTACGCCACCGCTTGAGGTAATAACGGTCACCTGATCGGTCGGTGAGGTAAAGGGGTTGGCGTTCCCCGGGGTATAGCCGGTCACGTTGATTTTACTGTTTTGCTCGAATTCAACCGTTCCGTTCACTTTCAGAAGATCGCTCTGCGTGTTACTGGAACCGATATCAAGATCGATCGCACCACCGGTCTTGAAGACAACATTTCCATCGATGGTGAGCGTGCCAATGCTTCCAGGGGTGTCGCCTGGCGAAATCACGCCCCCTGAACCAAGTATCGGGCCGAGGACGGTGATCGTACCAGTTCCTCCGTTGGCGACGACTGTACCAGTTCCGCTCAGTAATCCTTTGCCGCCAACACCAACGCTGCTTCCGCCAACATAGATGTTTTTATCGCTATGCAGTGTTGAGCCTGTGCCTATCGAGACAGCGCCGTCTCCTGTACCGTTGTAGCCGATGTTGATATCGCCTGTGGCTGTTGCGTTACCAGCATTTATCAGATTGAGCGTTCCAGCGCCGGTATGACCAATGTGAAGGTTGCTCTTGCTCTCCAGTAGCGAAGTTCCACCATCAACCGTGATTTCACCAGTGCTGCCTAGCTGATTGCCAATAAAAACGCCATGATTTGCCGCTGTTCCGGTGGAGCTTGCCTTGCCGCCGTTACTTATGTGCAATGAACCATTACCACCGTCCTGGAGGCCAACCGAGAAGATCGTTTTGCTTTCTAATAGCGAACCAGCACCATCTACCGTGACCGTACCAACACCACCGGTTTGTCTGCCAATAACGATTTCTCTATCAATAAGAGCCTTAGCCTGATCGGTCAGACGCAGTTCGCCCTGACCCTGAAAACCGACCCAGAGATGGTTTTTGGATAACAATTGTGAATTTTGTCCATCAACTGTGACCAGGCCACTGCTGTTTGGCCCATTACCAATTCTTATGCCATTGTCCATTGATACGGCGGTTAGACCATAAGAATCAACAACACCGCCACCGCTTATGGCCAAAGTTCCCGTGCCCGAATCACCAACGGCAAGCACCGCACCACTTTTCAGAAAGGCGTTTGGACCAGTGACTGTAACGTCGCCTTTGCTGCCTGCGAGACGGCCGATTGTCGTCGCGCCAGCGGAAGTGACCTCTCCATCAGGACCCACCTTAAGTGTGCCAACTCCGGTTGTACCACTACCCACCCTGAGAAAGGTTGCGGCGGTCGCCTTGCCACCATTGCTAACCTCCAATGTTCCTGTACCCAAATCAGCAACATAAAGCCCAGCACCGCTTTGCAGTAAGGAATTTGTGCCAGTGACCGTAGCATTGCCTATGCTACCTGTGTTATTGCCAATTGATATCCAACCAGAGGTGGTGGAGGCTTGCCCTCCACCTTTCAGTTCAAGTGTGCCAGTTCCTGCGATAGCGTTAAAAATATTGCCGACAGCAAAGTTGCCTACGGCGGTCACCATGCCGTAATCATCTACGGTCAGCGTTCCTACGCCACCGTTGCCGACCATCAGGATAGAGGCACTCTGCAACGACGAACCTGAACCAGTGACCGTAACCTTTCCACTACTCTTTCCATTACTGTCCGCTCTATTTCCGATAAAAACGCCATGATTTGAGCCTGTTCCCGTGGAAGCCGCCCTGCCACCACCCGTTACCTCCAATACCCCTACGCCACCACTTTCGTAGCCAACCGAGAGGATTGTTTTACTTTCTAATAGCGAACCAGGACCATCAACCGTGACCGTACCGACACCGCCAGTCTGTCTACCAATGACGATTTCGCCACCTGCAACAGTCTGACCACCATTGGTCACATTTAAATTACCCATCCCTTCACGACCAATCCACATATGGCCTGAAGCATTTGTCGGGTTTGTCGACAATGTTGCACCGGGACCATCAACCGTGACTGTCCCGTTAGTACCTGGCGTACGACCAACATTGAGTTGGTTGACTATTGGAGAGGAAGAAGTAATTCTTGCCTCCCCAGCATTGACATTCGCAACATCACCACTTCCTGGAACCGACGGCGTACTCCAATTACTGGGGTTGTTCCATGAATCAATCGTACCATTCCAGTAAGACTCTGCGGCATGAGCCTTTGTACTCAACATAGCCACCGACAAAGCGCCCATCGTCGCCAGCAGGAACCTGCCAGAGAAACTCCTGATTCCAGAACAAAGGGTTATTTCATAAGCGATACGGCTGCGTAAATCATCACAATAGGGACTTTTCTGGGCGTTCTTCGGTTTTTCCAAAGCCGACCTCCCATCCTAACGAAGCATCCTCGAAGATGTCTCTGTCGCCTGCATCATCAACAGAAAACAGTGTTGAAAGCTAGAGCATTCGGGGCACACGCGGATCTCACAAAAAAGATAACTTTTGTTTCGAGTTATAAGCGATCCTTACGTTTCAATAAGCCTTTAGGATAAAGATTTGTGTTTTCAATGTTATTAGTGAACTTCCGAGATTAATGATGCAAGATTAGAAAACATTCTGTTGATAAAATCACACTTACACAAACGGACTAACACCGTTTTATAATTAAATTTTTTTTGGGATACTATGTGATTGTGAATGGAATTTCAAGGGGTATTTTTAAGAATCGTGACAACCTCGATTTCCCGGGTTGAATTGGTTGTCTTGGTAAACTTATTAAACCTGCGTTTTTTAAAAAAAGGGGAACCGGGGGACTTGCCGTTATATCTTGGGCGCCTAGCGCGAAAACCTGTTGGCGTTGCCCGACACGCAAGATGATATCATCCACAAACAGAAATAGATTTGCCCGTCAGCATAGGAGCTTTTTCAGCACATATAAAATGTTTATTGTTCCAAAAGAGGTGGAAGGGAAGAAATTGGCAAAATTGAAGAAGATGCAGCTTTGGGATTTAAATCAAAGGGAAAGGGATTTTAGTTGGCTGGGGTACCTGGATTCGAACCAAGAGATGGCGGAGTCAGAGTCCGCTGCCTTACCGTTTGGCTATACCCCAGCATGATTGGTTGTATTTTCTAACAAATCGAAGATGGACAGTCAAGAGTTTTAAACCCGCGCGAATCATGCAGCCAGAGGGGTAAGACAGGGCTCGCAGCAGATTTTACCGCCCTCTCAATCCCATCTCTTTTGCCAGCTCACGCCAAGCGGGCAAGCTCCGCTCTATGACCGCCTGGTCTACGCAATAGGCAATTCTGAAAAAACCGGGCGCGCCGAAGCCAGCTCCAGGCACCAGCAGGATACGGAGTTTTTGGGCCAGCCCAACGAACTCTATATCGTCTGGTAAAGGGGATTTAGGAAAAAGGTAAAAACCCCCGTCAGGTTTGACCATTTCAAAGCCGGCGGAGGTAAGTTCATTCACCAGCAAATTCCGCTTAGACTCATAGCTCGCGATATCCACAGACGCGTCTTGAAGTTCGGCCACCAGGCGCTGCATCAGGGCGGGCGCGTTGACAAAGCCCAACACCCGATTACTGAACACCGCTCCGGCCATAAGCTGCGCCGCGCCGGGCATGCCGGGATTTATGGCCAAATACCCGATACGCTCTCCTGGCAGAGCCAAGTCTTTGCTGTGAGAGGTGACAATGATGGAGTTTTCTATCAGAGGAAATATATTGGGAACCTGTTTGCCATTATAGGCGATGCGAGCATAGGGTTCGTCGGAAATGACATAAACCGGCCTTCCGTTCTGTTCGCTTGCTTTTTTCACCACAGCCCCAAGACCGCGCAAGCTTTCCGCTGTATAAATAACGCCGGTGGGGTTGTTTGGCGTACAGATAATTATGGCTCTCGTTTTAGGAGTTATCGCCTTTTCAATGGCCTCATTATCAAGCTGAAAGGTTTCCCGATTTGTCCAGACATCCACCGGGACGCCGCCGTGATTATCGATATAAAATTTGTATTCCACAAAATACGGGGCCAAAATGATGACTTCATCGCCGGGATTGAGAATAGTTTTAAGGACTACGTTGAGCGCGCCTCCGGCGCCGCAGGTCATAATGACATGATCGGCTTTTACCCCAAGTCCGGAACTTTGTGAGAGTTTTTCGGCTATTGCGGCGCGAGTTTCGTCGTATCCTGCGTTACTCATATAACGATGCATGCCCGGCAATGGGTTCTCAGCCAGTTTAAGAAGCGCGCTGTGGAAAGCCGCAGGCGGCTCTACGTCTGGATTTCCCAGCGTGAAATCGTATACGTTTTCCTTGCCGAATTCGCGACGGAGTTGTTCTCCTTCCTCAAACATCTTTCTAATCCAGGAAGCTCTTGTAAGATTATTGGCAATTTTGTCCGCAATGGGCATGATAGTTCCCTTTAATATATTTATTCTGATACTATTACCAAGCAACTATATAAACGAATCAAAGAGAACTCAACGAAAATTCCATCTGTATCAATTCGCAAGCCATAGGCTAAGAAATTCAATTCGACTATTTATTAATGCAACGAAAAAGCCAGAAAACGATCTATTTATGATTAAGAAGTTTTTGAAAAAAATACTGCTCGGAGAAGCAGACTATTCAATGGACCTCGTGAGGTATCTTCCGCTTTCAGAGAGAACGGGAAGGGTCTTCGCGGTTGGAGATATACATGGAGAACGGGATATTATCACAAAGGCTCTCCACGCGTTGAATTTTGATTTTGACAGGGATCGGCTGCTATGTCTGGGCGATATCTTTGACCGAGGAAAAAATCCGGAAGAATGTCTTGACCTTTTGAGCAAACCATGGATTGATTCCGCGCTGGGCAACCACGAATTTATGTTTTTAAATACGGTCGCGCCAGATGGGAGTCTTGTCGTTGACGGCAATCCCCTGTTCGACACTTGGATGTCAAGCGGAGGCGACTGGGCTCTAAAAGCCCAAAAAATAAAATTAGCGCAGTGGCGAGCCTTGTTGCTTGAAAAAGTCGCTATTAACTGGCTTGTGGAACGAAAAGATGGCCATAGGGCGCTTATATGCCACGCCGAGCCAGATTCAAAAGAGCTTGATGATATTTTTGCGCTTAAAAACAGACCTATTCAGCCTCAGAGCCTACTAAATAGCCCAGCTCTATGGGGGTGCAGCATTATTCCTACTATCCACGATAAAAGTACTTCATCTCTCCAGAAACAGAAATTACCTTGGATTGAGGGGGTTTTGTTTTCCGTACACGGCCATACCCAAGTAAAAACCGCCGGATGGGTCAATAATCTACTTTTTGCAGATACCGGAGCCGTGTTCGGCAACAAATTAACCTTGATTGACCTCGACCTTGTCATTCCGGGGAGATCAAACGGTATTTATTCGATGGATATGGCGACAAAAAGGTTGGTCAGTTATGCGGGAACAACTTTTCATATAGATCCAAAGTTTGCCAGCCGTTTTTCTGCGCTGGATAAGCGTTGACATTGCGCAAGGATTTAGACAGCGGCTTTTTTGTACGCAAAATTTGTAGACAAAAATCAGCTCGGAAGTTTTTTTGTGAAAGTGTAAAAACATATGACTCTTGACAGCAAATACCAGCGTTTGAGAGAAATTTTAGAAGAAATGAGCGCTTGCGCGCTTGCGTTTTCAGGAGGCGTGGATTCGACGTTTCTGCTTGCGGTTGCGGCGGATGTTTTAGAAAAGCGCGTTCTTGCTTTAATCGCAACCTCGGCAACTTACCCCGAACGTGAGTTGCTGGAGGCAAAAGAGTTTGCGGAGCGCATAGGAGTAAAACACAAAATCATCGCGTCGGAAGAATTGTATATCCCAGAATTTAAGACCAATCCCCCTGATCGCTGTTATTACTGCAAAAGAGAGTTGTTTACAAAACTAAGAGAAATTGCTGATTCTTATGGCATAAACTTTTTGTTGGACGGTTCCAACGCGGATGATATCAACGATCATCGCCCTGGTCGTAAGGCTGTTGCGGAGTTGGGCGTGCGCAGCCCTCTGGAGGAAGCGGGACTGACCAAAGACGACATCAGACGGCTTTCCCGCGCCTTGAACTTGCCGACTTGGGATAAACCGACTTTTGCCTGTTTGGCCAGCCGTTTTCCTTACGGGGTTTCCATCACGCCAGAGCGGCTTCGACAGGTTGGCAAGGCGGAGGATAATCTCAATGCGCTGGGATTTCGGACTCTTCGCGTGCGCTACCATGGCGACGTAGCCCGTTTGGAACTGGGAAAACCCGAATACGAGGCCGCCACAGGACATTTACGCGCCGAGGTGATAGAATCCGTCAAGAAGGCGGGATTTACTTATGTGGCGGTTGATTTGCAGGGATATCGCTTAGGCGCTATGAATGAAGTTATTATTTCGTAATTGGCGGCGCCTCGGAAACACAGAGCTTCTTCTCCATATCTCAAAGATATTGACTGTTTTTTTGGTAATTAGCGTAACATTATCAAAGATTTTAAGAGCTTAGCGAGCAAGGGGCTTTTGTTTTTTTCCGGAACAAGCAAGGCGAAGAGACCGTGTGAAAGAGGGTAGGGAAACTCCATGAAAACACCCGAGCAAACGATATTGCCGGACAATAAACATGAACATGAACAGCCGACACATGAAGTAAAACGGAGTAAATGGTATGAAGAGGTAGCGACGACGGCTCTTTACATTGGAGATTTATATTTCTATGAACGGTATGTCGAAATGCGCTGTTTTTTTTCCGTCTATAAAACGACATGTCATGTATTATGACGATATGCATGTTCATGTCATGGAGTATGGAGATTTTGCGACAAGGGCTCGTCCTTTTGTTCGTCTTAGCCATCATAAAACGCTGCCAAAATTTTTGAAATCTCCGTATGCATGGTTTAAAGCAAATACTTATGATTCCATTTATTTCCCTCATCATTTTTGTACTCCTGTGCTTTTGGAGTTTTTAAAGACAAAAGCTCAGTCGGTTAGCTATTATAATTTCATAGGGCGTGAAATAAACTGACTAGGCTCCGCCAGAAGCGTTTGTAAGCAACGGAGTCAACTCCGCTGGAAGTCTCCCCGGTTTTCCCTCGGCGTTAAGGGCGGTTCCCGTTGTCAACGCCATAACAACCGTTTTGCGGTCGGGCAAACGCAATATCCGTTGACGGAATCCTATTCTTAACGGAGAAATACGCTCGCTAGAGACTTCCACAATAAAATGGTCTCCGCTGACAAGCGACAGTTTGTAATCAATTTCTACCCGCGTTACAATCAGATTAACGCCTTTTGCCGTAAGCGCCGCGAAATCATTTCCGATGCTTTTTAGATAGCAATGCCGAGCGTGCTCCAGATAGTTCTGATATACGGAGTTATTTACCACGCCCTGCATATCGCATTCGTAATCCCGTACTTCCATTTCAATGGAAAACATAACCGCTCCATTCTGTGGTCTTTTTACTACTGCGTAATAAAAGTTCATCTGCTTAGAGCCGCAGAACCCGAATTTGTCATTTGTTTTTAACGATAACACGATTTCATTACGCGAACAAATCGTTCTACCCGCGCTATTATTCCAATCTTTCGCTTTTTTGCTTTAACAATACAAACAATTAGACTGATCGATTTATTTTTCTATTGACAAATTAGACTGGTCGGTTTATAAGGTTCTCAAGAAAGAGTGGTTGGATGGATATCTTTCGTCGCGCAGAATAAAAAAACATTCTGCGTTGTGCATAAGGTTAAACCAACCCATTAAGAAAGAGGAGAAAAGATGCCAAAACTATTCGAAAAAACCGTAATCAAATCCATGGAGCTGGGAAACCGCTTTGTGCGTTCCGCCACATGGGAAGGAATGGCCGAAACTGATGGCTCCTGCACTCAGAAACTGATAGACGTTACGGCGGACTTGGCAAAAGGCGGGGTAGGCCTCATCATAACCGGCCACGCCTACGTAAAGTTGGAAGGCAAGGCAGGCCCGTGGCAGATATCGGTCCACAGCGACGAAATGATTCCAAGCCTTAAGCGTATGACATCGGCCGTGCATGAAGCGGGGGGTAAAATAGCCCTGCAAATCTCTCATGCCGGGTGTTACGCTTTTGTACCTGAAACCAACACCGAGGCCGTGGGGCCGTCTCCGGGCATTCCCGATACAACGCCTCCCTGTCGCGAGCTGACGAAAGAGGAAATCAGCGATATCTGCGCGGCGTTTGGAAAAGCCGCTGCTCGGGCAAAATCCGCCGGTTTCGACGCCATTCAGATTCACGCGGCGCACGGTTACCTGTTGAGCCAGTTTCTTTCTCCGTTTTTCAACAGACGAACAGATAATTACGGGGGAAGCGTGGAAAACAGAAGTCGGATCGTATTGGAAGTTTTCCGCACTATCAGACAAACGGTCGGAAAAGAATATCCGATACTGATCAAACTCAATTCTCAGGATTTTGTCCAAGGCGGCGGCCTTAGCGTAGACGATATGTTGACAGTCTCGTCCTTACTGGAAAAAGAGGGCATAGACGCTATTGAGATGAGTGGCGGCACCATCTATTTGTCAGGTGAATATTCCGCTATGCGCAATACTGTCGCAACCGAACCGAATCAGGAACTGTATTACCGGGATGCGGCGGCGCGCTTCAAAAAAACTCTTTCCACTCCCCTTATGCTCGTTGGAGGCGCCCGTTCTTTAGAAGTTGCCGAACAGGCGGTAGCCGAAGGTCTCGCCGATTATGTTTCCCTCTGTCGTCCGCTGATGCGAGAACCCGGGTTGATTGGCCGCTGGCGTTCTGGAGACACGCGCAAGTCTGCCTGTCTTTCAGAAAATGCCTGCCTTGGAGCGCTTATGAAAGGCAAAGGCCTGCAATGCGTCATAAAAAAAGGTGAATTGTAACAGATTTCGCAGCGATTATGCGAAACAGTTAGAAACGATAATATAAAGAAAAAGGGTCGTTTTTTCCAACAGGGAAACGGCTCTTTTTTTCACATCCCGATGCCCGGAATTGAGGAGCCGCAATCCGGACAGCGAGCTTCAATAATTCTGTTCTTAACAACGAGGTATCCGCGTCGTTCCACAAGTGCCTCTTCGCATTTTGGACAGATGGTGTTTTCCTTTGATAAAGAAGGCGCGTTCCCCGCATAGACATAGCTGAGGCCGGAAGTTTTGGCTATATCTACCGCTAAACTAAGGGTTTCCAGCGGTGTGCGAGGATAGTCAGTCATCTCATGCATAGGGTGAAAGCGGCTTATATGCCATGGAATCTCAGAACCCAGGTTACCCATTATAAAATCAGCAATTTTTCTGAATTCTCCTTCTGTATCGTTCAACCCCGGGATGACTAAAGTTGTTAGTTCAATCCAAACCCCTCTTTTACGGTATTCGATGATCGAATCCAAAACCTCTGTTAGACGCGCCTGAGCAATATTCTGATAAAACCCGTCGCTGAAAGCCTTCAAGTCGATGTTTGAAGCGTCAAGATAAGGGGCTATGGTTTCCAGAGCTTTGGAGCTGATATAGCCATTGGTGACGAAAATATTGAGAAGCCCGGCCTGTTTGGCAAGCATAGCGGTTTCGTAAACAAATTCGAAACAAACCGTTGGCTCTGTGTAGGTATAGGAAATGGAGCTACAGTTGGCGTTTAGGGCGTTTTCCACTACCATTGCCGGAGTGCGCTTTTCTCCGGGTATTCGGCTACTGGAATGTATTTGGGATATTGTATGGTTTTGACAGTGGCGGCAGCGAAAATTACATCCGACAGAGGCAATAGAGTATGATTTACTTCCCGGCATGACATGGAACAGCGGCTTTTTCTCTATTGGATCGATATGAGCGGTGCACAGCAGACCGTATACCAAGCTGCGAAGAATCCCGCCTCGATTTTCCCTGACGCCGCATATTCCGCGCGAGCCATCGGCGATTAAGCAGCGAAATCTGCATAATTCACATCGCGCGTGGTTATCGCTTTCCCGAGTATAAAATATGGCTTCTTTCATTTTTTCTATAGCCATACAACGTAAAAACAGGTAAAAAAATCGCGCTGATGTTTTTTTAGTCAGAGCCTGCCGCTTCTTTTGCTTTTTCTTCTTCCAACGCGCGGCGCTTTAAGTTATCGCGTATTTTCTGGCTCTTGGTTCTTGGCGGGGGTGGGGTTTTTGCAGCTTCGCTGGACGTATCTTCTTGGGGCGGTATCTCCTCTTCAGGCGGAGGCGTAGGAGAGGAGGGAGATATGGTTATTGGGGGTCTGGCGGCTTCTTCCTCAAGCGCGCGTTGGCGCTGAAGTTCTATTTCTTCCCTGATTCCGGGATCCTGCAAAGTTATGCCAGGGCGGGTGGTCATGTTTTTCCGGTAAGCCCGAGGCACGCTTTCCAAGTTATCTGTGAAGTGAACAGCTCCTTTTTTGTCTGTCCAGGTGTATGTCTCGGCTTCGCATATAGCGGCGCTTATGAAAAGTATGGCTAGGCATATAAAGAACCGATTCATGACATTCCTCCTCGTTGTTTTTTACGATAATCGCAATCCGCTGCACGCAGCGTTATTGCGGAAAAAACAGGCTGAATGTAAAACAACAAAAAAGATCAATTTGTTTTGTGAGGCCGTTTTCCACTCACGACCAGCGAAGCCACAACAGCCAACGCCAATGTTGTTAAAATAACCGCCAGTGAAAACTGCACCGGTATTTCAAATCCAGCCGCGGCAACCATCATCTTTACCCCAACGAACGCCAATATAAAACAAATGGCCGGTTTTAGGTAGACAAATATATCGATCATACCAGCCAACAGAAAATAAAGCGCCCGAAGTCCCATAATGGCAAAAAGGTTAGATGTAAAAACTATGAAAGGATCCAGAGTTACCGCAAAAATCGCCGGAATCGAATCCAGAGCGAAAAGAACGTCGCTGCTTTCCACCATCACTAAGGCTAAAAGCAGAGGGCTTGCCATCCAAGTTTTTCCGCGGCGTTTTATAAACCAATCGCCCTGAATCCGCTTGGTGATCGGGAAATATTTCCGCGCCACTTTAACCAATATGTTTTTTTCCGGATTAATTTCTTCTTCTTTACCAAAAGCCATTTTCCAGGCGGTAATAATGAGCAGAGCTCCAAATAAATAAAACATCCAGTGAAACGCGGATAGCAGTTCTATTCCGACAAAAATGAATACGGCTCGCAATACAATAGCTCCGATGATACCCCATTTGAGTACGCGAGCCTGATATTTGGGGGGAATGTGGAAATATCTGAATATCATTATGAATACAAACAGATTATCCACAGAAAGGGATTTTTCGATGACATACCCGGTGAAAAATTCCAGCGCTTTTGTCTGGCCTATGAGAAAATAAATCGCAGCGTTAAATCCCAAAGCAAGAGCTACCCAGACAAAACTCCAGATTCCCGCCTGTCTGACTGAAATACTGTGAGCTGTGCGGTTGCTGCCCAAGTCCACGGCAAGCATAAATATCATCAATACGCCAAAAGCTATCCACAACTCTAATGTTACCGACATCGTTTTCCCCGACTTTCAATCAAGTGGCTTTTGTAGGTTAGATAAGATTATCCCGATATTTCCTATCTAAATCCATAAGCTACAGAGCGTTACAACTCCAAAAACAAGAAACAAACCTCCGGCGGTCCAATGCATCCAGCGAATCGGAACCAAGCGCGACAGCTGTTTTCCTACGAGCATACCCAACAGAGACACAAGAATTAGCGCGGATGTTGAAGCCAAAAACACTGTGAGCGTTCCGCCCAAGTCCAGAGAATGGCGCGCCGCCTGCCCGGCTGTTACCAATTGCGTTTTGTCTCCCAATTCTGCGGTAAAAATCATGAGGAAAGCGGTCCTGGCTGCGTTAGAAGCGGAAGGTAGTGTTATTTCTTCGGTATCGTCATTTTTGGGTGCGCTCCGAATGGTGGCGACGCCAAAATAAAGAAAGAGCACGGCAGAAGCCATAGTTATCCAGCGAAGAGGCAACAGCATGAAGAGAACTTTTCCAGCGGTAACCGCCAGAATATTCAAGCTTATAAACGCCAGCGCTATACCTACGAATATTTTTTTCCAGGGATAACGCATGGCCAGCGCCAAAGCGGTCAACTGCGTTTTGTCTCCCAACTCTGCCAAAAAAATAAGGCTGAAAGTACTAAGAAAAATCGTGGTTTGCATCTGAGGCATCTACGAGAGGTATGGGTTTCGCGGAATCTGTGGAATGCGCATGATATTCGTTAAAAAAAACAAGAAAAAGAGCCAAGATTATCGGTCCCGCAACTACTCCTGTCAGGCCAAAAGCCAAGAGACCGCCAAGTACGCCTAAAACTACGACAAGTATGGGAAGCCTAGATTTGCCGCTTATAAAAAGTGGGCGAATTACATTGTCAATACTGCTTACAACCGCTAATCCCCAAACAATCAGCATAATTCCCGCAAAGGTCTTGCCCGAAATTAAAAGGTAGATCGCTCCTGGAAGCCAGATCAGCGCAGTTCCAATAAATGGAATAGGGGCGCAGACGGCCATTAGCGTTCCAAAAAGGAGAGGCGAGGGCAGTCCCGCTACCCAGAATCCAAGGCCTCCCAGAATCCCCTGCACCACACAAGTAAGCAGAATACCGTACACAACCGCCGTTAAAACCCGCTCTACTGTTTCTGTTACAGAAATCTTAAGTTTTTCGGTAACACCAGTCACCGCCCAGAAACGCTGCATAAAATGGGCGCCGTCCAAATAAATAAAAAAAAGAATTATCAGCATAAAAACTGATTTTACTAGAAAACCCAGAAAATCCTTCACAAGCCCAGAGGAAAAATTCAGCAGAGACGCTCCCCATTTTTTTGCAGTCGGCAAGAGAACCCCGACTACATCCAGATCCAGCGATTCCGTTATGGTTTGGATCTCATCCAACCATGGAGCGATCACCGGATGGCGCAAGATATTTGTTATGGTTGTCTCAAGGGAAACGCTGGATATGTTTTCCAGATATTGGTAAGCCACGGCGGTTTCTCGGGCTAAGGTAAAAATAAGGCCCGCTAGCGGGGCGATCAGCGCAAAAGCAACTAGCAGGACCATTATACAGGCAGGAATAAGAGTTCGATTTCTACAAAGCTTCTTGAGCCTATTGTAAAACGGATATGTAGCCATCCCAATGGCTCCGGCCCACACAATGGTGGAAAAAAACGGCGCAAGAACGGTAAAAAACAGATAGCACATAAGGAGCGTGAACGTATAAACCAGTAATGTGCTGTAGAGCTTGCGATCCATCCTTATTCTCCGGAAAGAACTGGTAAACTGATATAATTATTCAGGGAGCTGTTTTGGCCGACAGAGTTTTCCGCATAAACATTGCCAGTCCAAGGCCTAACAACCTTGCTTTTTCACACAATTCAACGGGAAGTCTTTCCGCCTGGATAGAAATAAATATATTATCAATACTCAAAACTATTTCTAGCGCGGTAAGAGTTATGACAGCCAACCAAACCTAAGGTCAGTCAGCCACTCCATTCTAATGTTTCTACTTATTTTCGTTCCAGCTCACGCCCATGATAAGCGCGGCGACGTTTACGCACGCCGCCGCAACTTTATTAAGCCTCCCGCAGGATGATATCAACGCGTTAAAAAATGGCTTAAGGTAAATGCTTTTTATGCTTCGCTATCCAAATATCCAGCGCTTCTCGGATGATATCTGAAACGCTTTTGGACGTGGCCTCGGACAACTGTTCCAAGACAATTCTCTGCTTGTCTTTGACACGAATAGAAATGATAGTCTGCAAAAGTTCCTTCTTCCTGGAGATTCTGGTTCTTTTTTTTCCTTGATCTTTTATCTGTGTCATTAATTTTCTCCCTTGTTAACTTTTACTTAACTTAATGAAGTTATGGATATGGCGTCTGAACAGCCACACATGGGCAATACATTTATATATGATGCGTCAGATAGTTTACGCATATTTCGAGGCAATTAATGCGTAGTATCTCGCTTTTTGATATCATCACCAGTCAATACAGTTCAATCTGAGTTTTGCGGTTAAGTACTATAACCGCCTTTCATAGTAGATAAAAGTCAAAATTCACATTCTTATTTTCGGAGTTAAGCTCCTCTCTGAATCATTAAACGCGCTGTCATCAAGCCAAGCCATAAGAACAGCAAACAAAGTATTACGCTTACGAATATGTTGGCAAAAGCAAGTAAAAACCTACCGTTTTCCAAGAGTTTGTATGTCTCGTAACTGAAAGCTGAAAAGGTTGTAAATCCTCCCATTAATCCCACCGTCAATCCAATGCGCAACGTTGGCGTTATGAGAGGGCTGGTTAAGCTTAATTCCATGATAAGTGCAATAAAATAAGAACCTATAACATTTACTGCAAGGGTCCCATAAGGGAAAACTTTATCGGACAGACCGTTCACCCAAGAAGAGAGATAATAACGGGCTAACCCTCCGACAGCGCAGAACAGGGCGATTGCTACGGCTCTCTTCATTTTGTGCGCCCTCGCTTGAAATTACCAAAAACTAATAAAACGTTCTTCTAAAACACCGTGTATGAATTTGTTTTGTGTTTGTATAACAGAACAATTTAAAGAAAACAAGCAGAATACAACAAATGTATGTGGAAATACTCTCCGTCTCGGTAATATACCCGACCGGGCTAAAGAAATGTCACTAATGTTAGATACTTGTTTTCCAAACAGAAAAGGGAACGCGCGGAGCTACGCTTTGTTCCATATAATGGTTTTACTTGATTTGAGAGAGTTACATTTATCGCAAAAATAACCTGTGCCGCACTTCTGGCGAATTTCAATGGGGCCTCTGCAATCCGGACAAGAAGGCTCCATTTCAACGGCGTCGTATTCCGTTTCTCTATCACAATGTTCGCACATAATTGATACGCCGCTCGAAGAATATTTACGAACTACTTCACTTCCGCATTCACGGCAGATTTTCCTCAACATAAATACTCCCTCCTCAAACGGAAAATATCCGTTTGACGCATTATTAAATAAATATTAGAGAGATGCGGCGGATCGCCTTAGAAGCGCATTCAGAATAAAACTTGCGACGGTGTCTCCATTTTGGTTTATGGTTTTAAACGCCAATCTGGCGATACCGCGATCCGGTTTAGAATTGGACGGTTTTACACTCAACACTTCCACTTCCGCGTGAAGCGTGTCGCCAGGCCTTACCGGAGCATACCAGCGCATTTCGTCGATACCGGGAGAACCCATACTGGAACGAGAAAAAGCTGATGTTTGGATAAAGAGTCTAAAAGTTAGTAATACTGTCTGAAAACCGCTGGCGATGAGGCCGCCATAATAAGATTCGGTTGCCGCTTTAACATCAAGATGAAATGGTTGAGGATCATAAACAAGAGCGAATTCCACAATTTGAGCTTCTGTTAACGTAACGCCGCCTGTGATAAAACATTTTCCTTCTTTTAAATCATCCAGAAACAAACTGTTCATGTGAGGTGCCCCCGATCATAAAATGTCATATATTCTGTAAACTCCGAGCATTAAAAATCATCATCAGACGAATAGGATTCGGAAAGAGGCCGGTTCAAAATCTGGGTCGAAATGTTACAATGATCCAGAGCCTGCATGAGAGATGAGGCTTCGCCTTTAGGTGTGTCGCGGTACAATTGCGCCACTGCCCGCATGCCGGATACGGCCATGGCCGGGCAGTGCATTTCTTCTCCCGGAAAATCGGTAAGCGCATCCACGATAGTCTGCTCGGTCATCTCAAGAAGGTTGTCTAGCGATTCACCCCTGACCAGTTCGGTAACCGCTGATGATGTTGCTATAGTTGTTTCGCATCCTTCAATCAGAAACCGAATATCCTGCACTTTATCGTCGGTGATTTTTAAAAAAAACACCAGTTTGTCATAACATTCCAGTGAGCCGACCTGAACCACCGCATTGGCGTCCATAAGTAGCCCTGAATTGCTGGGTTTTTTGGCATGTTCAAAAAAAGTACAATTTTCCATATATATCCTCCTTAGGTTTAATCCTGTTCAATAAAAGCAAGCGCCTTGTCAAACGCATCCTTTAAAGCTTTCGCGGCTGGAGTTTCCTCGTTTTGTGCCACAAGAGGAGTTCCGCGATCCGCCGCTAAAACCATCTCGGGGTCGATCGGTATACGCCCGAGAAATGGTATTCTCATTTCTTCAGCCAATTTTTCACCGCCTCCGCTCTTGAAAATATCCGCGGTTTTATCGCAGTGAGGGCAGACATATCCGCTCATGTTCTCAATTATCCCGATAATGGGAAGTTTGAGGTGGCGACAGAAAGTAATGGATTTTCGCACATCAACAAGCGCAAGATCCTGCGGCGTTGTGACAATGATGGCGCCATCCGGATTCTGAAGCAGCTGAATAACGGACAGAGGCTCGTCGCCAGTGCCGGGAGGACAGTCTACAACCAAGTAATCAAGTTTTCCCCACTCTACAAGGGACAACAGATCTTTGATGACGCTCTGTTTGGCCGGACCTCGCCAGACAAGGGCGTCTGAAGTGTTTTCCAGAAGCAGTCCAACCGACATTGCTTTCAGGGTTTCGCTGAAAGCTACCGTCGATATCCGACCGTCCGGTTTGATGGGCGAAGGTGCGCCTTCCATACCGAGAAGAGTAGGGATACTGGGGCCGTGCAGATCGACGTCCAATAGCCCGGTTTTTAATCCTTTGCGGGAAAGCGCCAGGCTAAGATTGGCCGCCACGGAACTTTTGCCCACGCCGCCTTTACCGGACAGCACCACAATTTTATGTTTAATACCCGATATGGTTTCCTGAAGTTCCATCTCCTCTTTTATACGTTGCGCTTCCGACATGTGCTCCGCGTTGCCGCAGGATGACTGATGTGTTGTTTCTTGTGGCGTACTATTCAATTTATTCTCCCTTGAACCCGAAAAGTCGGGTTTTTTTCGTAATATCATGCGGTATTAATTCAGTTAATTTACGTCAATCCAGATATTTCACGATTTAGTATGGTTGCGGCCAATTCGACGCATTGGTCGCAAGTAAGAAGTTTTTTCGCGCGTATTTCTCGGCAATTAATTGACCCCGCCATTTTTTCAAAACCGGCTTCCAACTCGTTTTTTGTTTCGGTGCGTTGAGAAAGATCAAGGGCGGCGTGGAGCGCGCCACAGCGACCATTTTCGGCTTTTCCTCCTCCGAGCATGCATGCGGCGTCAATAACCGACTGGGAAACGTTTAGCGCTTCCCTAAATCCGGCGTAAATACTCTGAGCGCAGTTCATGCGTTCCACACGATATGCTGTCAAAGTTTTTTCAATCGGCATCGCCAGTTTCATTCCTTTCATGTTATGTCATACTCGGAAAACAACAACGATTTACACTCGCCAAACAAACAATAAAAGCTAGCTAGGGCGCAAACGCTAGCGNCAAAAAGTAGCTTACGATACGATGTTTTTCAACAAAAATAAACAGGGCAAATCCACTGCTTACCCGCATCTTATCGTTTTTACGAGATAAATTTTGACGTTGCGACCAAATCAATCATTTTTCGCAAAAGTTTGATATGGAGCGGCGGGAGATTTAACTTTCCGGAGAGACGTGGAAAAACCGTAAAGGAGTTGCCAGCAAATTTTGTTGGGAGTCTTCGGGAGTAAATGAGAATGCGGGTTTTTGAGTTAATGGTTGTAATGCGCCAAATGTTTAGAAGATACGAGAAAGATCAAAAAGCAATGTCGCCAAAAAAGGGATTTAAGACCGATATTAACTCTGCGGCGCCTTGTCAGTTTAATTTTTGCCCCATGAAATTATAATAGCTAACCGACTGGGCCTTTGTCTTTACAAACTCCAGAATCTCAAAATCATAATTAAGAGGAAAATAAATGACATCAAGAATACTTGCTTTTAACCATGTATACGGAGATTTCCAAAATTTTGGCTGCATTTCTTAATGATTAAGATTAACACGACCCATATGACCAATATGAACATGTATCTTGTCGTAATACATGACGAGTCGTTTCATAAATGGTAAAAAACGGCGTATTTCAACGTACCTCTCATAGAAGTTCCACTCCTAGGTTTGAAGAAGGCTGACCAATCTCTTCAAAAAGAGAGAAATAACCCAAGCCGAGACCAATCGGCCAGGAAACGATCGAAAAATAAGAACCATATCTAAGCCATTTACTTTTCATCTCATATACCGGTTGTTCATGCGTACCGTCCGGTAATGTCGTTCGCGCGGATGTTTTCATAGCGTTTACCTGGCCTCTTTCATACGACCTTTTCACCTTAGTTACTCCAGAAAAAAGCCCCTTGAGTAGTAAGCTCTTACGGGGCTTTTGGGAAAGAACATCACAGGCAAAATCTATCTCCGCGGCGCATTAGAAAAGTCAAGACTCGTATCGGTACGGCGCCTGGCTGTTGATTTTCCGATGTCATAAC
>JGI994J12354_10001713_pt1 | contig 22056 bp, 18 predicted proteins | sample IntmicLarv3ML3BL_FD_12354 | JGI IMG/M metagenome (IMG submission 12354) | reverse complement strand
AAAGCGAAAACGCTGGTGCTATTAACCTCTACCGAGGGGATCTACCAAGACCCCAAGAACCCTGACACCTTGGTGCGCGAGGTGATGGGCAAAACGATAGCGGAAACAGAGCAGATGGTGCGAAAATTGCAAAAAAACTGCTCAGGCGCCAGCCGCCTGGGTGCAAACGGCGCCGGAGCAAAGCTTCAGTACGCATTGGATGCCGTAAAGAACGGCTCCACCGTAATAATCGGCCATGCCCGCCACCGCTTGAGCGATTTGACTGAGGGGCGTGTAGCCTGTACGCGCATCGGAATTTACTGAAACTTGTTACATATGTGACAAACATTTGGCTCTCTCCATACGTCAAATAGACATGGTACAAATGAAAGGAGCTGTGTTCAATGAAAAAACGGATAAGTATCTGCCTGTTTCTGCTGATTATATTGGTTTCCATAAGCGCCTTTGCCGCGCCCGGCGATGACATGCTTTTTTTCCGCGAGCCGAACGCCACGGAATACGAAAACACGCAGACCATGGCAGGCACCACTGACGGCCTGTATATCCTGAAAAACCCGCTTGGGAATTATGATATGCTCGAAGTGGTCTTTTACGATTACAAAACACGGGAAACAGCGGCTGTTTTAAGCGATCTGCCGCAATCCTATTACAGCACCGAAGAAGAATTTACGGAATACGGCATGGGCGGAAGCGCGGCTGATGTGATTAACAAGCTGTTCACAAGCGACAATACCCTTTATGCCTTGAACTTCATAACGGGCGAGATAAGCGCCATTACCGTGGAAAACGGCGCCGCCGCGCGCAATGTGATCGGCAAATTCGACATGGAATCCCTGCGTGTAAAGAATGCTGATTACACTTACCTAAAAGAAATCCGGGGCATGGCGCTGGAGGACAGCAAGCTGTACCTTTCCGTATACGATTACGAGAACACCTCGAACCCTGCCGCGCTGATGCGCTATGACTTACAAAAGGGCACGGGCGAACAAATTTCAAAGTTATCCATTATGGAAATGGTTCCCTATAAGGACGGGAAGACGCTTGCCCTCGTGTTTGATCCCTACAACAGCTGGGATGAAGCGACGCAAAAGGAACGCCCCCACGAACTGCACACGCTGGATTTGGCAAGCGGCGAATCGAAACTGCTGGCTTCCATTGACGGCAATATGGGCGGCATTCAATACGACGCGGAAAACGACACCATTTATTATGTGATGGGTAACCGCGTTATCCGCCTGACGAATGATTCTAAGAGCGAGACGGTGGCTTACATGCCCACCTCCGACAGCTATAACACCATGGGCTCCGCTTTTGCAAACGGCCTGTACAGCTTTTGCACCTGGAGCGGCATCGCCATTCGCAACACCGATCCTCAGTATCTGCCCTCCACCATCTTAAGCATTTACGGCGGCTGGTCGGGCGATAAGGAGATCGCCTTCATTAAAGACCATCCCGACATCGCCTTTGATTTCCCCCAGGAGTACATCTCCTCCGTTGAGCAGCTTGCCCAAGCCATTTCCAGCGATTCGAAAATGGATATTATCCAGAGCTTTTCCGGCGCGATGAACTTTGATGCCCTCATTAAAAAGGGCTACTGCGCTGATTTGTCCGGCTATCCTGAATTGGTGGCGCTGGTTGAACGCATGTATCCCTATTTGAAGGATTTTGTTATGCGCGACGGCAAGCTGTATGCCGTGCCCCTCTACGCGTATAGCAACGGCACTTCCTACAACAGCGAAGCCTTAAAGGGCGTGGAAATGACGACCGCGGATCTGCCTACCACGTATAGAGAGCTGTGCGATTTCGTTACCGAGTGGAACGAAGAGACCGGCTACGATTTCCCCGATTACATGCCCATTTACTACGGCGATGTGCGAGAAAGCCTTTTCCATGACATATTCAACAGCTATTGCCTGTACTATGAAGCCACCGGGCAGGCGCTTACCTTCGACACGCCGCTTTTCAAATCCCTGATGGCCGATTTTGAAAACATGCGCACGGACAACCTTTCTAAAGAAGATATGAGCGAGGAAGAAATGTGGTCCCGCATGCCCGTGCTTGAAAGCGGCTACCAGCTGCTGGAGTTTTCCTCCATCGACCCGACCGACCCTGAAATGAACTATACCGTCCACTGGCCAATCCAGCTGGACAACGATACCCCTGTTCATTACCGCATGGATGTGAACCTGGCGTTCATAAGCCCCGGTTCGAAAAACGCGGATATCGCCGTTGAATACCTGATCCATTGCCTGAAAAACCTCGCGATTTACGAGCAACCTTTCATCTTTGAAGATATGCAGGGCAATATTGAGTACCCCCATTATGCCAGAATGCTTGAGGATTGGGCAAAGGAGGCGGAGCGCCTGAAGGAAGAGATGAAGACAGCCGATGCAGCGGATAAGAGAATGTATGAAGAGCAGCTTGCCTACTATGATGAGCTGTTTGAGAACAAGGATCGCCACCGCTACCAGGTGACCCAGGCGGCTTTGGATTACTTCCGCGAAAACCTTGCCGACAAGTGCTTCATTTCCCGCGACGGCAACCCGCTTTGGGGCGAAAACAGCGAAGAAATCTTCCCCATTGTACAGCGCTTCTTAGCCAAGGAAACTTCCAGTGAGCGCATGATTGCAGACCTTGACAAGAAAATTCAGATGATTTTAAGAGAGAGCAAGTAAGAAGAATGAAAAAGCCGTACCACAGCGATGTGGTACGGCTTTTTTCATTAGCATGGCTGCCAAAGCAGGAAGAAAAACCCTTGTGCGACACGGATATCGCATGAAGCGAAGCTATTCCCAGTTATCATCGACCAGCCCTTGGCGCACCGTGACCGTGGTGCCCCTGCCCTGTTCGGAGGCGATTTCCACCCCATAGCCCTCGCCGAACACAAGCTGTATGCGCTTTGCCACATTGCAAAGGCCAATATGCCTATCCTCCTGAATATCGTTGCGCTTCAGGCGGCTTTGCAAATCCTCAAGCGTTTCGGGCGCTATGCCGAGGCCGTTGTCGCGGATTTCAAAAACCAGCGCCTTATCCTTTTTATAGGCGCGTACGGCAATTTTCTTTTCCGCCGCGGGGCTGTTTGAAAGACCATGCTTCAAGCTGTTTTCCAAGATGGGCTGAATGACGAACTTGACGGTGCGGTACGCCATCAGCCCCTCCTCAATATCCCATTCCACCAAAAACTTGCCTTTGTTTCTGATGTTTTCAATTTCCACATATTTCATCGCCTGGCGGATTTCATAAGAGAGGGGCACGATGTGATCCGTGGTGTTCAAGTTGCTCTGCAAAATATCCGACAGAAGGGAGATGACCTTTGTCGCCACCGTATCCTTCTGCGCTTCGCGCAGGATATCCAGATTAACCATCTGCAGGGTGTTTAAAATGAAATGGGGGTTAATCTGGTTTTGCAGGGCGATGGCCTGGGCGCGCTTCAATTCCAACAGCTTATCCGCCATTTCATGCTCGATGCTTTTTCGCCCCGCCACCTGCCCCGCGATATTTTCCGCGATGAAGGCCATTTCGCGGCGAATATCCTTGGCGCTATCGCCGCTGTAGGGCGCGCTGACATACGCCATCACATTGATTACGCTGCGATACAGGCGGTACGCCGCGAAAAAGGCGATGACGAACGCCGCCGCCAGCCCCAAAAGGCTGCCCCAGACAGTGAAGGAAACAAAGCCGCGCTGGAACTGCAAAAGCGTGACATTTTTAACGCCGTTGATGATGCTGTAATTGCCGCCGGCCGCCATAAAGGAGGAGAACACGAGCCCCTCCGCAAAGGTGGTCTCGCTCCCGTTGCGCAGGGTGTTTGAATGCATTTCGCCGAGGGGTTCATGATCGTGCACGTTGGCGTTGAGCAATTCCGGCTCGGTGGTGTAAAAGATATAGCCCTCGCGATCCTGCACGTAGATGGTTTCCGGCCGGCTTTCAAAGCTCTGGCTCACATATTCGCCAAAGCGGTCGAACTTAAAATTGAACGCCACCACGCCGATTTTCTTTTCTTCCTTGATGATTTCACGAACGAGGGTAATCACGTTGGGCGCTTCCCCGCTATCGCGCTTTTTGCGCGCGTAAAAGGAACGGCCCCGCTCATAGCCTTCCAAAAAAGTATTATCCGAAAAGCTTTCCATGCTGCGGTATTCCGTCCATGTAACGAGACATTCGTTATTGTAGCCATACACATAAATGGAATCCATCGCGGGAAGATGCAAGGTTGTAGTGAACAAATCGCCGACCGCGTTGTTCACGAGGCGGCCATAGGGAATCTGCTTTAAATCGGGCAGATCCTCCTTTGGCATGGTGAGCAGCGTCACGATGTCTTCGTTGTTCGCGATCATGTAGAAATCCTGTTCCACACTTTCCAGAACAAAATCGATGAGCTCACTTGTTTTGGAGAGGTTCTGCTCCCGATAATAGGAAAGCGCCTCTTCCAGAGAAAACGTGTACAAGCTGTACGCGGCGATGCCGTAGACAGCGAAGGCCACCAGCGCCGCGCCCGCCGCACCCGCGAAGTATTTCAAAAAAGAAAGACGAAAACGGTTGTTCCGCAAAAGATTTTTAAAAAGCAGCACCCTACGTTTCATCATCGTACTCCTCAATCTTCAGCACATCGTTGCGGTATTCGGCAGGGGTGTGCCCCGTGAAAGCGCGAAATCGCTTGTAAAAATTCTGCTTGCTGTAATAGCCCACCATCGTGCTGATTTCGAACACCTTATATCGCGGATCGCGCAGCAATTCAATGGCTTTTTTCATGCGGCATTCCGCCAGATAATCCGCAAAAAGCACCCCCGTATGCCTTTTGAAGAAACGGCTGAAATACGCCGCGTTCATGCCCACGGTTTCCGCCAGGCTCTCCAAGGAGAGATTTTCGCCGATATGTTTTTCAATATAACGCTTAACCAATTCGATACGGTAATCCTCGGAATTTTCCTCCGGCGAGGGGCCGCGGCGCAGATCCAGCATTTCCTTCAGCGCCGAAAAGCATTCCGTTACGCTTTGAAAGGTAACGGGTTTCACAAGGTATTCAAACACGCGGATGCGCAGCGCCGTACGCGCGTATTCGAACTTGCTGTGGGCGCTGAGCAGCACGATTTCCAAATCGGCGTTGATTTCCCGCGCCTTCACCGCCAAATCAAGTCCGCTTTCCGAACCCAATTGAATATCGCTCAAAAGCACATCCACATGGCTGCCCTTCATAAACGCCAAAACAGCTTCAGACCCCGTAAAACAGCCCACAAGCGAAAAGCCCATGCTTTCCCATTGAAAAGTCTGGCTGATTTGCTCCAAAATAAATTCTTCATCATCCACAATCGCAATGGTATACAAGGCCTTTCCCCTTTCCTTCCGACTTTTTCGCTTCTTATTATATTATTTATACCTCGTGCGCGTAAAGATGGCAAGGGAAAAAGCGGCAAAGTAGAAAAAAAGAACGAAATGTAAAATAACGGTCGTTTACAAACCAAATAGAACATCCCTATAATAAAAATAAGAAAAAGGGAACAGGAGAGTGGCAGCAATGACAGGCGCAAACGCCCCCTTGGTGGGAAAAAAGCATACCCCCCTTTTTAAGCAACGCGGGTTCAGGCTTTTTTTGATGATTTCACCCTTCATTGTGCTTGTTTTTCTGCTGAACTACGTACCCCTGTACTTCTGGTCCTACTCGTTTTTTAACTACAAGCCCGGCATTCCCGTGACCATGGAGCGCTTTGTCGGACTCAGCAATTTCACACGCATCATCAGCGATAAGTACATGCTGGAAGAAATTGTGCAGGTAATGCGCAACACCTTCGGCATTAGCCTTTTAAGCATTTTGACGTTGCCGCTGCCCATGTTCTTCGCCATTTTTTTAAGCGAACTGAAATGCACGCCCTTTAGAAAGCTCGTGCAAACCCTCACCACCATCCCGAACTTCATCAGCTGGGTGCTGGTTTACGCTGTGGCCTACGCCATGTTCTCCGTGGGCGATGGCTTTGTGAACCGCCTGCTGGTGCAATCGGGACTGATTTCCCAGGAGATTAACTTTCTCGCTTCCCGCGACCATGTTTGGCTGACGATGATGGGCTACTACATTTGGAAGAGCCTCGGATGGAATTCCATTATGTATTTCGCCGCCATGTCCAATATCGACCCGGAACTGACCGAGGCCGCCCGCGTGGATGGCGCGGGCCGTTGGGGTTGCATTTGGCATATTACGATTCCGAGCCTTCTTCCGACGCTGTTTGTGCTGTTTGTTTTGAATGTATCCAACTTTGTGAACTATGGCATGGAGCAGTTCTATGTATTCCAAAATGCCATGAACAAGGAATTCATTCAGGTGCTGGATTTGTACGTGTATAACCAGGGCATCCAAGGCGTCAATTACTCATATTCCATCGCCATCGGCATTTTAAAATCCGTTGTCAGCCTGGTACTCTTGTTCCTCGCCAACGGCTTATCCATTGCCGTACGCAAAGAATCTGTTATTTGATGTGAAAGGGGGCGGTGAAAATGGCTAAAAGGCGCATTAAACTGACCGCGGGCGACGTTTCCTTCAATACCATCACCTATACCCTTTTCGCGCTGTTTACGCTGCTTTGCGTGTTCCCCTTTTACTACATCTTCATCAATACCATCAGCGCCAACGACCTGTCTTCGCGCGGGCTGATTACCTTCTATCCCATGAAGGTGCATTTGAACAACTACGCGGAGGTTTTCCGCATCCGCGGCATTGGCGCGGCAGCGTGGATTTCCCTTTTGCGTACCGTGATCGGCACAGCCACAAACGTGCTTTGCACCACCTTCGTGGGCTATATCCTCAGCAAAAAAATACTGTGGAAGCAAAAGCTCTGGAATCGCTTCTTCATTATTACGCTGTATTTCAATGTGGGCCTTATTCCATGGTTCTTAAACATGAAAAACCTGGGGCTGACAAACACCTTTATGGCTTATGTGATTGCCGTGATTAACCCCTATAACCTCGTGCTCGTAAAAACCTATGTGGAAAGCATCTCCCCTTCCATGGAGGAATCAGCGGAGATGGACGGCGCCAGCACCATGCGGGTTTTCTTCAGCATTATTTTTCCGCTATGCAAGCCCATCGTCGCCACCATCGCCGTGTTTACCGCCGTCATGCAGTGGAACCAATTCATCGATACGCTGATACTCATGACGAACAATACCCGGCTGTACACGCTGCAATTCCTGCTTTGGCAATACCTGAACGAGGCCAAATCCCTCGTGACGCTGCTGCAGGGCTCCGGCGGGGCCATGCACATCGATCCCTCGCGCTTCCTTACCTCTACCTCCATTAAAATGACCATTTCCATGGTTGTGGTGTTCCCGATTTTGTTTATCTATCCGTTTTTCCAACGATACTTTGTAAAAGGCATTATGTTAGGCGCGGTGAAGGGCTAGAAAAGCTCCTTCGCTTCGCTCAGGATGACAACGAATGGCGGCTGAAAAGGGGCGATATCCCCTTTTGCAACATAAATTTTTTAGGAGGAAACACGCATGAAAAAAAGAACCCTTTCCCTGGTATTGGCGCTCGTGATGCTTTTGACATTGGTTCCCGCATCCTTAAGCCTTGCCGAAGAAGAAATCGTGACCTTGCAAGTGTTCTCGATGCAGAGCAACGCTTCCGGCCTGCAGGATAATTCCTACTGGGCCGAAATTCTCCGCCGCGATCTGGGTATCCAGATTGAGCTTATGCCTGCGGGCGATCAGGCCGGCGACAAGCTGAACAGCTACATGGCCAATAACCAGCTGCCGGATATCGTTGTTTTCAAGGACGATTACAAGCTTATCACCAACGCCATCGAAGCCGGTTTGCTTGTGAACCTTGACGAGCACCAGGACAAATTGCCCAACGTTTACGCGAACGCGCTCAATGGCATTGAGTATTTCCGCGATAATGTGAGCAACAAAACGGGCGCCGCTTACGCCGTTCCCAACTCCATCACCACCCAGTCCAGCACCTCCGGCATTACGAACTCCGGCCCGTACCTGCGCTGGGATTTGTACAAGCAGCTGGGCTACCCTGTGATTAACGAGCTGGAAGATTACCTGCCCGTTTTGCAGCAGATGCTGGCCCTTGAGCCCACGAACCCGGATGGCCAGAAGAACTACGGCATCTCCATCTGGTCCGATTGGGACGGCAAATTCTGCTACCCCGCCCGCGTGGTTGAAGAATTCTACGGCGTTTCGCCCGAAGGCTTCGGCTTCCAAGAGCGCAATTTCGTAGAAAATACCTTCACCTCCATCTTTGATGACGCGAGCTACTACAAGCGCGCTTTGAAGTTCTACTTCAGCGCCAATCAAATGGGCATCCTGGATCCCGACTCCCTTACCCACGGCTGGGGAGATTTCTGGGACAAGACCAGCGCCGGCCGCGTGATGTTCTCCTTCTGGTCCTGGGGCTTCGGCACCTATGCTACAGCGGAAAAGGATTCGCAGGGCATTGGCTTCAAGCCCGTGTACTTCACGGCTGAAAAGCAGTACAACGAAGACGGCCCCAAATACATTGGCTCCAAGAATGCCTTCGCCATCGGCAAGGATACAAAGAACCTGGACAAGGCGCTGGCCTTCATCGACTATATGTATTCCTATGACGGCTTGTGGAACCTCGCTTTGGGCGACAAGGGTGTCTTCTGGGATCTGGACGAAAGCGGCGCGCCCTACAGAACCGAGCTGGGCTGGAAAATGAAGGACGAAGTGCTTGAGTTTGAAAACGGCGGACTCGTGGGCGACGGTCTGAACACCATCAACGCCTATGGTATGCCTTGGTTTGTGAAGCACCCCGTTTACGGCTACCGTATGGACGAAATTGATTGGCAGAAGGCTGACTTCGCCCCCGCCGATTCCACCCTGGTGGTTGAATGGCGCGAAAAAATGGGCGCGAACGATGATTTGGACTACCTGACCCAGCATGACCTTCTCGTGCAGCCCCCCTTCGCTCCGATGCCGCCTGTAACAGACGAAGTGGAACAAATCATGAGCCGCGTGGGTGACATGGTGAAGACGGAAAGCTGGAAGATGATTTTTGCCAAGGACGAAGCGGAATTTGAATCGCTCTTTGATGCCATGGGCGAAAAAGCCCAAGGCATGGGCGTGGAAACCGCTGACAACTGGGTGATTGAAAACTACAACGCAGCCCTCGAAAGCGGCGCAAAGTACATGAAGTAAGCCGCAAGGCACATGAGGCGGGCATAGGCATGACGCTTATGCCCGCCCCAGACCATCAACAAACTACGGGAGGTATCGGAGGGGCAGTACCCTCCGATTTCAGTTCGAAAATCAGCGACATGTGCGGTGATTTTCGCTGGAATTTTGGAAAAATTCCTTCCTTGCCCGAACAAACGACCGCAAAATCAAAGATTTTGCAGTGCCGAGAGGGAAAACCTCGAACGAATGCCGGCATTCGTTCGAAAGCGTTGACTTTGTCGACGCGCCAAGGCGGGCATAAGATTTAAGCTTATGCCCGCCCTTTCGTATCGGCAATAGAAAGGAAAGCTACTATGAAACTCAGGAGCAAGCCCGAATATGAAAAGCAGCTGGCGGATTCCCGCGATGAGCGCATGGCCTGGTGGCGGGAGGCCCGCTTCGGCATGTTCATCCACATCGGACTGTATACCGCCTTGGGGCGCAATGAATGGGCCATGGGCTTTGAGGATTGGCCTGTAGAGGAATACGAGAAGCTGGCTGACCGCTTCTATGTGAAGCCCGATGCCGCCGAGGAATGGGCGAAGTTGGCAAAGGAAGCCGGCATGAAATACGCCGTACTGACCACGCGACACCATGAGGGCTTTAGCCTGTGGGATTCCGAGGCGAATCCCTTCAACAGCGTGAACTATGGCGTGAAGCGCGATATCGTACGGGAATTTACAGACGCCTGCCGCAAATATGGTTTGCGTATAGGTTTCTATTCCTCCCTGATGGATTGGCATCACCCGGACGGCGGAACCGCCGCCTTTGATTCCGCCGCCAGAAAGCGTTTTCAGGATTATTTGCAGGCGTTGAACGAGGAGCTTTTAACAAACTACGGTCCTATCGACGTGCTGTGGTATGACGTGCCCTGCCCCATGGAAAACCATGAGGGTTGGAATTCCCTGGAGCGCAACCAGCGCCTGCGCGCCCTGCAGCCGAATATTATCATCAATAACCGAAGCCTCCTGCCCGAGGATTTCGGCACGCCTGAAGAACACCTGACAGCGGAGGAAAAAACCGATTGGGAAGCCTGCATGACCTTTAACGGCATCAGCTGGGGGTATGTGGATTCCGCCCAGGCCATTCCGTATAGCTACAACGCCCAGCGCATCCTGCGCATGCTGCAAACCGTAGCCGCCGACAGCGGCAATCTGCTTTTAAACATCGGCCCTACCCCCGACGGTTCTGTGCCCAAAGAAGCCTATGAACCGCTCCGAACCGTTGGCAAATGGCTGAAGGAAAACGGGGAGTGCGCCTATGGCAAAGTACAAAGGCACACCTTCCGCTTCTGTAACGGCGTGACCTCTGTAAGCAGAAAGGATAAGACGGTTTATTTATGGAACTGGATATGGCCCGACGACGGCGAAATCATTCTGGGGGGCTTTAAGACCCGTCTGAAATCCGCAAAGCTTTTAAGGGATGGCAGCGCCATTACGTTTAAGCAGGAGGGCTATCGCATCACGCTTCAAAACCTGCCGAAGACATCACCCGATGAGATTGCGGGGGTTGCGGTTTTGGCACTGGAATTTGAAGACGTGCCGGTGTTTGTCCCCTTCCCGAGCCGCCCTGCCTTAAACAACGGACGCACATTTGTTTACGACGAATAAGAGATAAATAACCCCTCAAAGACGCTGACTCCCATATTGGAAGTCGGCATCTTTTTTAGACTGTCTATTGACAATATATTATTCGGGTGCTATAATCACGATTGACAGTATATTGTCTTTATTGAATCGGAGGACTTTCTCATGAATATCGCCAAGGACTTATTCTTCGCGCAGCAGACCCTTGCCGGCTTGTTTTCTGTTACAAACAAGCTGCAAATGCAAGGGGATAAGCAGCTTAAGGACATCAGCATACGCCAAATGCTCGCCATCCCCGCGCTTATTCACGCCCCCGACGGAAAGGCGACCATCAACCACCTCGCCCGCCATATGGGAACGAGCAAGCAAAGCGCCAAGCAGATTGTGGCCGCAATGGAAAAAAAGGGCTATGTATCGGTTGCGCCAAGCGAAAAAGATAAGCGTGCCGTTAATGTGACTGTCACAAAAAAAGGGCAGCAGGCCTTTGGCATCTGTTCAGAACGCGTCGATGAATTTCTGGCGGAGCTATTCACCCGCTTCACCTCTGAGGAGATTGAAATGCTATGTACCCTTTTACAGAAGCTGTATCGGTTTGACGGTTTTGCGCAGGAGGACTTCGATGAACATATGATAAACGATACGGGTGCCGGCGATGCTATTTTGCGCCACCACCGACGTTTTGCGGCGCTTAGGGCCAATGCGGGGAAGGGTGAGTAACCATGCATGCCAACAACCTGTTATCAATAAACTTTATTCTTGTCGCCATGGGGCGCATCGTCTCCGCCTTCGGCAACCAAATCCTCCGTTACGCGCTTCCCCTTTACCTGCTCCTTCAAACAGGTTCCTCTTCCCTATTTGGCTCCGTACTGGCTGCCTCCTATATCCCCATGATCCTGCTGTTCCCCATTGGCGGCATCATCGCGGATCGGATGAACAAGCGGAATATTATGCTGGTGACGGACTTATGCACCGCCCTTTTGATGATCCTGTTTTGCGCGTTGGCAGGGAAGGTAGCGATCGTACCGTTGATGACCATCGTGCTCATTATTCTGTTTGGACTGGACGGCGCGGATCGCCCGGCGGTGAAAGCAAGCATTCCCGCATTGGTTGATGAAAAGCATATCATGAAAGCCAACGCCGTTATTGATATGGTTGACTCCACCGCCGGCATGGCGGGCCCTGTATTGGGCGGTATTCTTTTTGCCGCCTTTGGCCTTACGCCCGTTTTGGTTGTCGGCATCGGCTGCTTCCTCGCCTCTGTTGTGATGGACGCGTTTATCCGCATTCCCTTTGAAAAGAAGGCCGCGCATAGAAATATTGTCGCGATTGGCATAAATGACCTGACAGAAAGCTTTCGCTTTATGCTGAAAGATCAGCCCGTGCTTTTCAACATATCGTTGGTATTCGCGCTTTCCAATCTGCTCTTGACTTCAATCGTTTTAATCGGGCTTCCGATTATCATCACGCAGCGGCTGGGTTTTGCCCCTGATGCAGCCAACCGACTATACGGATACGCCCAGGGCGTGTTTGCCGCGGGCGCGATATTGGGGGGTTTTCTCGCGGGGCTGCTGTCGGGCAAGCTGAAATCCAAGACGGGCTCCGTTCTTTTAATCGGCTGTTCGCTCTGCGTTATCCTCGGCGGGGCCGCGCTGCAGGTTTTCAGCGTGCCGATAGCCGCCTATATCGCTTTAATCATCTGCTGCGGTTTGCTGCTCACCCTTCATACCCTTTTCCAGATACAGATGATGACCATCCTGCAAATACTAACGCCGGATGGCCTTGTGGGGAAGGTGATTTCATGCTTCATGTGTGTCGCGATGGCCACCATGCCTTTGGGACAGGCGCTTTACGGCTTCGCCTTTGAACACATCGGCAATCATATTCCTGCTTTATTCTATACGGCAGGTGCTATGATGATAGGCATCAGCTTGCTCACACGCCGCGTTTTCAGCGACATCGACAGACAAATAAAGGAACGTGGAAGTGAATATACGCCGTGATCACAGAAGACTTACAGATCGCCGCTTGACTTGGTGAGCACCTGTGAAAGCCGCTCCAGCCCGCGTTGATGGTTTTGCGATACTTCCCCGTATAACCCATTGTAAAAAGCAACGGCTGTTTTTTGCCGCTCCAGAGCCAACGCTTTCGCGCGCGCTGTGTGAAGCGCGCCATACACCTTTTCCAGCTTATAGCCATACTCTTGGAAAAAGGAGGAGTGCTCGGCCTCGCCGCCTGTTGTGACAACCTTTCCGTTTTGATCAAGCATGTACAGCGGCTCCCCGACCTGTCCCTCATAAATGAGTGTCCGCGCGATGCCCATCGCCCCGCTTGCATCCAGCTTGTCCGCATCGAAAAGGATTTTAGCCTCGATACTCTCCGGCGGATTATCCCCTCTGTAGCGATGGGAGGCTATGCATTTTTTCACATGCTCGGCTTTTCCTTCGCTCCATTTGCGGCCGATAAGGTATTCATAGGCCATATCGCCACCAAGCAGCGCATGACAAAGATTCATATTTTGAAACTGCCGCTCCCGCCCGATATCGTGCAGCAGGCAAGCAGCAATCAGCACATCCGGATCCACTGCGACTTCATACCCTGAAATATCCAGCGCAGCATTCAACACGCGATATATGTGATATTTGTCATGGGCGCTGTCCCGCATTTGCGACAGCATGTGGCCTTCAATTTCTTTATATTCCCGCTCTGTCACGCGATCCACCCCTTCCACATAGGTATTACGCTGCTGATTATAGCATTTTGCCTTCACACTTACAATGCAATTACCCTTGACAAGTGAATCGGATGCTACTATAATCAAAGTGTACTAATACGATTAGTACACTTTTTCTTAAACTGTGTAAACAAACGCCCCCTTACTCGCGTTATACAGGTGGTGCTTGTTTACGGTGGATTCGAATTGTGATAAAATAAACAACAGTACGAAAGCCGAAAGGAGGAAAAGCATGTTTCGCCGCCACAAATCGGTTATCCTGTTTTTGCTCCCCGGGCTGATCGGGCTTCTTATTTTCTATGTGATTCCCTTTTTCTGGGGAATTTATTACAGCTTGACGGACGGCAGCTACCATGACAACTTTGTCGGCTTTGAAAATTACCTGCGCGTATGGAAAAATGAAGCCTTTCAGGACGGCCTTTTAACGACTCTGAAGCTTTCCATTATTTGCACACCGCTGATATGGCTTTTTTCCTTCACCCTTTCCTTCATGCTGAAATATGTAAGAGAAAGAAGCACCTTTTTCAGAAACGTGCTTTTATTGCCCTACCTGATGCCCTCAGCGGCACTTCTTATCATCTGGCAGCTCATGTTTGATTACGGCGGGGTGATTAACCGCGCGGTAGTTGCCCTTGGCTATGAACGGGTGCTCTGGCTTGAATCAGGCGCGATTATCACGCCCATTGTATTGATGTATGTGTGGAAGAACCTCGGCTTTTCCGTGGTATTGTTTTCCGCGGCGCTGCAATCTGTGCCTGAATCGTTGTATGAATATGCGAGCCTGGACGGTGCGACACCCCTCCGGCAGATGTTTTCCATTACGCTGCCGCAGATTTTACCCAGCGCCTTTTTGGTATTTGTTCTGGCGTGGGTGAACGCCTTTAAAATCTTCAAAGAAGTGTACTTCCTGGGCGGTGCTTACGGTGATTTATACACCCTCCAGCACTTTATGAACAACCGCTTCAAGAGCCTGGAATATCAGGATGTGACTACCGCCGCCTACAGCTTCGCGGTGATTGTCATCTTCCTGTTTGGCCTGATGTACCTGACAAAGGCTGTCCGCTCCCCCAACGACGCTTGATGAAAGGAGCTTCGCTATGGCACGCATAAACAAAAACCGCCTGACCTTCGGCAAGCTTCTTTGCTTGATTGTATTAAGCATCATCGCCGCCGTGATTTTGATTCCCATCATCTTCACCTTTCTGTATTCTTTCTTCCCGCCCACGGAAATCAGTTCCTATTTGAAGCTTCGCAATAACTATGATTCTTCCAAATGGATGGATATTCTATATTCCCCGCAGATGGTATCCGTGCGCCAGTATTACACCATCCTTATCGAAGTGCCGCGGTATTTGCAATTGTTTATGAATTCCATCATGTACGCCTCGGCCATCCTTTTAGGGCAGGCGCTCGTGATTCCCCTGATGGCCTACGGGCTGAGCCGCTTTTACTTTCGCGGGCGGGACGCGCTGTTCTTCCTGATATTGGTTCTCATGCTTTTGCCCTTTCAGGTGACCATGGCACCCAGCGTTCACACGCTGAACTTTTTAAAGCTGCTGGAGACCCCTTGGGCCGTGATTCTGCCGATGTGCTTCTCGCCTTTTTATGTTTTCCTATTGCGCCAATACATGGTGACGCTTCCTAATGAATTGATTGAAGCGGGGCGCATTGACGGCGCGGGCACCTTCCGATGCTTTTTCCATGTGGTATTGCCCGTATGCCGCCCCATCCTGGGCGCCGCGGCAGCGCTGAGCTTTGCGGATTGCTGGAATTTAGTGGAACAGCCCTTCGCTTTTTTGGCGAAATCCCCCCAATTGCAGCCGCTGTCCGTGATGTTCAACCAGATTTCCACCGACAGCGCGGATGTGGCCTTCGCGGGCGCGGCGCTCTATATTCTGCCCACCCTGTTCATCTACTTCTACTTCCAAGAAGATATTCTGATGGGCATCCAACTAAGCGAACTGAAATAAGGAGCATTGAAGATGAAACTCAAACGATTGGCATTAAGGGGACTCATTATTCTGTTCGTGGTGGTGGTGCTTTGCATGTTCTTCGCCAAGACCGTACAGAACATTACCACGCCGAAGGTGCAGACCGTGCGTGGCTCCTCCGGCCGTTTTGAGGAGAAAATGACCTACCGCGCCACCCTTCATTTTCCCGAGACCACGGAATTTGTGGTTGAAGATGCCCTGAAATCCGCCATTGTGGTAGATAAAGTATACGTGAAGGAAGGCCACTGGGTGAATGAGGGGGATATTATTTTTACCGCCAAGCTGACCTCCTTTGAAAACGACATGAAAAAAATCCAGGATGACTATAATGTGAAGGCGCGGGAGCTGATCGATCTGGATATCCCCAACCGCCGCCTATCCAAGCAGAGTGCGCAAAATGACCTGTACGATGCCATGCTCGATGCCCAGGACGCTTTAAGCGAAACCATGTTTAGCGCCCGCAACGAGGCGCTGAAATCGGAAATCCTCCTGCCCTCGGACATATTGAATTGGGAAAGGAGCATGAACGTCGCCAAAAACCTGACGGAAGACGCGAAAAAAGCCATCCAAAAGTCGCTGGCCGCAAAGAAGACCTTTGACGACGCGCGAACGGATTTCCTTAATTCCTATGAGAACAAAAAGATTAAGGTGAATGCCGAGACCTTCAAATACATCAATGACCGAAACGCCATCATCAAAGCCATGGACGAGATGGCCGAGCAAATGAACACCCTGGATATGCGCTATTCGATCCTGTCCCAGGTGAAAGCCACACAAGCCGGATACATCGCTTCCCTGGGCGTTGTGCCCGGTGAAAGCTACGACGGTATCCGCGCCGCTTACACAATGAATACAGAAGGCACAGAACCTGTTTTGCGGGCGGACGTCACGAACCAGACCCGCGCCATCGAAAAAGGCACGCGCTGCGAAATCCCCCTTGATGAATGGACCAGCGAACGCACCACGGTTGAGGATACCACCATCGCACCCGACGGCACGAAGTATTTGATTGTCGCCCTGCCTGAAAAAATGCGTGGGGAAGCCTCTTACTATGTGCGCAGCATCCTGGCGGACGGCGGCATCGATGTGAACATCACCTACCGCGCAAAGCAAGCCTCCACCCTGTTGCCCGCAAGCGCCGTGCGCTCCGACGGAGATACCTACTACATCTATCTGATTGAGCATTCCTACGGCGGTATCCTTGCCACCAATGCCATGAAGGTACGAAAAACAACGGTTACCGTGCTGGAAAAATCCGATAAGTACTACGCTATTTCCGAATCCTTCGACTGGCAGGAGATCGCTGACCGCGAGGATCGCCCTCTGTCCGACGGCGCGACAGTGATGAACTATGTGGATTAAGGAGGGCCGCCCGTGAAAAAGCACCCTTTCCTGATCGTTTTGCTCATCATTATGCTGGCGCTCATCGCGTACAGCATGTTTGAAATCGGCCAAGCCGGTAACACGCTGCAGTATCTTTTCCTTGCGGAAAAGGAGGAGCCGCTGCCGGATCCCCTGCCTGAAAAACTGCCGAAGACCAAGGCGCAGCACCTTTTGGAGCAGCTGAAGGACACAAGCGGCGACTGGCAAAACATTATATCCGCCTATACGCTGACAGGCATCAGCGAGAAGACGGCCTTTTCCGCGGCCAACCAGAGTACCCAGGGAACATTGACCGCCGTTTCGAACGGCCACCAAAGCATTTACTATAAACAGCTTCTTTTCGGGCGCTTCTTTTACGATGAGGAGCTTATAAAGGGCCGCCACATCTGTCTGATAGATGAGCAGGTCGCCATCGCGCTCTTTCGCATAGGCGACGCGGTGGGGCGCAAGGTTTCAATCGGCGGGCATGAATACGAAGTAATGGGTGTTTTTAAGCATACGAAAAAGGTGGGCGATTATGAGGATTACGGCGTGTATGTGCCCCTCGTCACCGCTGCCGATGATTGCCTGCCCTTGGCCTATTATATGGTATCTGCCCTGCCCGTCAAGGGCGGCGGCGCAAGGGTTGCCTTTAAAACGAGCATGGACAGCTTCGCCCCCGGCGGCAGCCTGTGGGATTTGAACCGCGAAGCCGTAGGCGCGACGCTTGTCCTGCGTGTGTTTTTGTTCATAGCCGGGCTGACGGCGCTTATCCTTGCCATTCGCTTCCTGAATAAGGCTGTGCTGCGCTTTGCCGATAGCTACCAATCGCGCCTCCGACGCGCTTATGCCCTGCGGCTCCTGCCCTGGTTTATTTGGCGCACCCTTTTATTCGCGATTGGCTATGGCGCGTGCGCGGGGCTGTTTGCCTTATTGGTAGGGTATATTTTGGAGCCCGTGTACATCTTCCCCGAGTGGATTCCCACCGTGCTTGTGGAATGGAAGGATATCAACGAGGCCTTTTGGAAGGTTTGGCAGCAGGACGCGCAGGTGATGTCCCTTAGAAGCTCACAAGTGATGCGGCTGAAATTTTTCACAACCGTCTTGCAGTGGATGACGCCGCTTGTTGCCGCTATCGCGCCTGTGATGGTGATAGGGGCGCTAAGAGGGAAGAAGACGGACGTGTAACATAGCCTGACAAGAAGGCGGTATAACATAAGTTATACCGCCTCAGACCATCAACAAGCTCTGGGAGGTATCGGAGGGTCAAAGCCCTCCGATTTTGATTCGAAAATCAGCGACATGTGCGGTGATTTTCGTTAGAATTTCAAAGAAATTCTTTCCTTGCCCGAACAAACGACCGCAAAATCAAAGATTTTGCAGTGCCGAGAGGGAAAACCTCGAACGAATGCTGGCATTCGTTCGAAAGCGTCGACAAAGTCGACGCGAGAAGGCGGTATAACTTATGTTATACCGCCTTCTTAATTTGGAATTGATTGCTGATGAAATTTTACGCCCGGGCAGCGCGCTTGATCAAATCGATTTTCTCTTGAACTGTTTTTTCATCCCAGTCGCAATGCATCATCATGTAGGCTGCTCTGCTTAGATTATCAAGCGTTTTCGGGCAGGAATCCTTCGTGAAGTGCATGTTCAAGCCCGCGTTTTTCGGATTTTCATACGGGTTCATGCCGCCCGCGTGCGCACCGCGTTTTTCCAGCACGGGCGACCATGCACTGTAAACATGCTTGCCTGTGTTGATGGGGCGATTGCCGTCTATCGCCACGGCGAACTTGTCGGCTGCCTCCACATTATCGAACAGGAAGGGCAGGCAAATGCCGCAATCGCCCTCCATATCGTTTGAAGGGCTAACCCGCAAGCCGGGCACCTCCTTCACCCCTTCGATAATCGCTTTTTTGATGCGCCGCAAATCCGCGAGAATGCCATCCAGCCGCTTGAGCTGCTCACGCAGAATAGCGCCTGTCACCTCGCTGACACGCATGGTCGTCCCTGTGAACAGGGGTTCATCCATGGGCTTGTCGTATTGCCAAAATGGTGAGCCGCAATCGTGATAGATGATGGCGCGTTCATAAAGCTTGATATCATTCGTTACCATAGCGCCGCCTTCGCCCGCGCCGATAATTTTGAAATAGTTGAAGCTAAACGCGCCGCATTCCGCAAACGTGCCCAAACGCTTGCCGTGATAGCTGCCGCCATCGGCCTGGCAAGCATCCTCCACAATAAAAAAACCGTACTTTTGCTTAAGCGCCAACAGCTTATCCATATTGCACGGAAAGCCTTGAATATGAACCGGAATCACGCAGCGGGTATGCTTTGAGATTTTTTGTTCCACATCATCCATATCCATTGTCAGCGTTTCATCCACCTCCGCGATAACCGGAATGGCGCCCACAGCCAGCACCGCCGCCGCCGTCGCGATGTAGGTATATCCGGGCACAATCACTTCATCCCCGGGTCCTACGCCAAGCGCCGATAAGGACGCGATCAATCCGCCCGTTCCGCTGGCCAGGCACAGGCAATTTTGAACGCCCAGCTTGTTCGCAAATTCATGCTCAAAGGTGTTTACTTCGTTGTACCGGCTGCCGATACGAAACAGGCTGCCGCTCATCAAAACGCGCGTAACGGCTTCCGCTTCCTCTTTTCCGATTCTGAACATCGTGATATCCTCCTAAGCCTTTTTATGAATTTTACCCATTTGAGAATCTTTAAGCAGGCGCAAAAAGTTGCCCGCAAAAATGAGTTCCTTATCCGCATCGGCTGCCGGGGAAAAGGCGACGCGCCCAAAGTCATACCTCGCGTCCAGGTTCAGTACATCCGTGCCGAAAATGATTTTCTTCGCGCCGACAAGCGCTATCACATCGGCAATGCTGAGGGTATTGTGCAGCGAACCGCATATTTCCAAATAGAACTGTTCATATTCATTCGCCATAACCGCGGCTCTGCGTGTCGCGCTTTCGCCGCCCCCACCCAAATGCGCGCACACCAGCTTGAAATTCGGAAATTCTTCCATCATTTGCCGCAATGTGCTGAGCGCTGGCACATCATCCCAGGTATGGCACAGCACAGGGCAACGCGCTTCATTGGCGGCGGCCAGCGCGTAGCGGTATTCAGCCTCCGTATAATCGCCATTGTATCCGCCGAGGAATTTGAAGCCCACAAAGGCCGAATTTTTCATGTGCTTGGCGATGGTGCGCTTAATCGCCTCCAAGCCTTCGCCGGGCCCCGCGCTGATGTAGCCGTAAATACGCCCCGGCCATTCGGCGGCAGCCGTTGCAGCAATATCATTGGCTTTTTCAAACATGCCGTCCAACAGCGGATGCGGCGCGGTTACGCAGCAATCTACACCTAATCTGTCATAGGTTTCTATTACTGAGGCCAGTGTGGTTTTGCTTTTCATTTGATGCCAGCCTCTGGCGTAATCCTCTGTCATATGGGTGTGCGCATCGATAATGAACGCGCTGATCGGCTTCCCAAGGAAGGCTTCATCTCTATACGTCATAACGGATTTCCGCCTCCAATCGCTCGAAATTGGCATGGGCGATGTTTTCCCGATCCCTTGCCGAAATATCCGCGTAAATCAGCAGCGCCAACGGGCCGGAGGGCTCGTAATAGGGCAACCCGCTGCCGAACAGAAGCCGTTCGCTGCCATAGTTGGCGACAATTTCTTCGATTTGATACACATCCACCATCATGCTCATATCAAAATACACATTTTTTGAGTACTCTAAAAGCGGATTGATGGTGCGCGAATGGTTCAGCCCCCAGCGAAGCAAAATAAGCGGCGTTTGCGGATAGGCGGCCGCCACATCTGCCAAGGCCGTAAAAAACGGCCTATCATACTGCGCATCCACAATGACGGGCAGCTGCGCGCTGTTTAAGACTTCCAGCATATCCCTTGCGTAAAACGGATCGAAGGGATAATCGTTATTCGTGGGGAATATGCGAACCGCGGACGGGCGATTGACCTTGAGGCGCTCGATTAGCGAGCCGCTGCCCGGCATGCATTCGGCCATCAGGCTTGGGTTGAGGCCGATACAGGGCTTGATGCGCCCGTTTGATTCACCTGCGATACGCAATATTTCCTCGTTGCCAAACCAGGGAGAGCGCAAAAATTCCGCATGATAAGCCAACGCCTGCTCGATGCGATAATCGTCCATCCAGCGAAGCAAGCCCTCAGCATCCCGAAAGCGGTCGGATTTGGTTGGTCCGCCGATTGCCGTGTTGATATCAATAATGCGCAAAATATCACCTCTACACGCATTATACATAGCTACTATGTATATGTCAATTGCAAATCATCAGTTTTCACATGCCTGCTTTTGTTTACTCGCCTTCTTATGTATGATATACTGACTATGTGATTATTATTTTGAAAGGTTTGAAACAGCATTGGAGCTTCATGTACTAAATGAATCCGGGCGCAATCGGCAGCTGCTGAAATATATGCTTACGCACCGCGAAGTGACCAGGCAGGAATTGGTGGATGCCTCCGGCCTCACGCTTTTGACGGTGTCTAAAGCGGTATCCGCCCTGCTGGAAGCAGGCCTGCTTGTGGTGGACGGCGCTGTCACGGGCGGCATGGGACGCAGAAAAAGCCTGCTGAAAATAAACCCCGCGCACAGGTACGCCATCTGCGTCGATATCGGCTTTGCCAGCATCAAAATCGGTGTGGTGTTGTTTAACGGCCGGATTCTGGAAAAGAAGATTCTGCAAGGATACAGTAATCCCGTTTCAGCGGGCATTCCCCACGCGGAAATGATGGCCGTTATTCATGAATACCTTCACCGCTTCGGCAGCGAACGCTGCTTGGGCATTGGCGCTTCCATCAGCGGAATGGTTGATTTTGATATCGGCCGCGTGCTCTTTTGCCCGAACATTCACGGTTTCAACGAAAGACCTCTCGCGGCGGAATTGTCTTTGGCGACAGGGCTTCCCGTATTGCTGGATACCAGCGCCCGCTGCATGGCGCTTGCCGAAAGCTACTTCGGCATCGGGGCAGGGATTCAAAACCAGGTGTTTATCTCCCTCGGCATCGGCAGCATCGCCGCGGGCATTATTTTGGATAAGCGCCTTTATCGCGGCGAAAATGGTTTCGCGGGCGAAATAGGCCATAATCGGACAAGCGTCGCCATGAGCGAAATGGATACCGGCCGCCAAATCCAATGCAGCTGCGGCGGCGTGAACTGCCTGG
>JGI994J12354_10001712_pt1 | contig 22058 bp, 19 predicted proteins | sample IntmicLarv3ML3BL_FD_12354 | JGI IMG/M metagenome (IMG submission 12354) | reverse complement strand
GGGTATGTGTATGCAGCGATGCCGCCGCTGTTCAAGCTCAGCCGCGGCAAGGTGACGCGCTATGCCTTCTCCGAGGCGGAGCGGGACGTGATTTCCGCCGAAATGCGCGGCGACAATCCCAATGCGCGCATTGATATCGGCCGCAACAAGGGTCTGGGCGAGATGGATCCGCAGGAGCTCTGGGACACGACGATGAACCCGGAAACCCGTACGCTCAAGCGCATCACGATGAAGGATGCCGTGCAGGCAGACGAGATTTTCACCCTGCTCATGGGCGAGAAGGTCGAGCCGCGGCGGGAGTATATCGAGAAAAATGCGGGGAAGGCAAATGTGGATGTGTAGCGGCTGAGCCGCAATCTATTTCTTCTTGCGCTAAGATTCTTCGTTCCACTCAGAATGACAGACGGAGGCACCCGCCAATTGCGCATAATTGTAAATTCCCACCGCAAGAGGGCACAGCCCGACTTGCCTCCACCGCACAGGCAACATTTTCACCGCCATACACCGCAGCATCTGGCGTTTCTATGTAACGTTCTTCTTTTGGCAAGCGTTGCCCCGCCGTCTCTGCCCATGAGGGCATCCCCGTGCATGCCCGAAATGGAACAGCAGGACGGTGGAAAAAAGCTTTTTTTGGTTCGTTTTTTTGAGCACAAAAAATGAACTCGCCTCAAGCGAAACTTGAGAAAAAAGAAGCACTGATTGAAGAGCCTGCGCAAAAAATACAATAACCCTCGCCTGTGAGGGCGAACCAAACATAAAAAAAGACTCCTTAAAAACTGGAGGTTTTATTAAAATGGCAGACGAACAGCAGCGGGATATTTCGTTCCCGAATCAAAAAATCAAAGAGATTTATCTCGAAAAAGAGATGGAAGAGGCCTATATTGACTACGCCATGAGCGTCATTGTAGGCCGCGCCCTGCCCGACGTGCGCGACGGCCTCAAGCCTGTGCATCGGCGAATTTTGTACTCCATGTATGAAAACAACCTCACCAGCGACCGGGCGTTTCGCAAGTCAGCCACCTGCGTGGGCGACGTGCTGGGTAACTACCATCCGCACGGTGATGCGTCGGTTTACGATGCGCTCGTGCGTCTGGCGCAGGACTTTTCCATGCGCTATAAGCTCGTGGACGGGCACGGCAACTTCGGCTCAATCGACGGCGACCCCGCCGCCGCCTATCGTTACACCGAGGCGCGTTTGTCGAAACTCTCCAACGAGCTCATGCGGGACTTGGACAAGGACACGGTAGACTGGAAGCCGAACTTCGACGAGACGAAGCAGGAGCCGATGGTGGTGCCGTCCCGCTTCCCGAACCTGTTGGTCAATGGCTCGTCGGGCATCGCCGTGGGCATGACGACGAACATTCCGCCGCATAACCTGCGGGAGGTCATCAATGCGACCATCTGCGTGCTGGACAATCCCGAGGCGGAGCTAGAGGACTTGATGGAGCACATCAAGGGGCCGGACTTCCCCACTCGCGGCATGATTATGGGGCGCAGCGGCATCCGCTCGGCTTACGGCACAGGCCGCGGGCACCTCAAGGTACGGGCGAAAACCGAGCTGGAGGAGTACGGGCAAAACCGCACGCGCATCATCGTGTACGAGCTGCCCTACCAGGTGAACAAATCCCGTCTGGTAGAGGCCATCGCCGACCAGGTGAAGGAAAAGCGGCTCGACGGCATCTCCGGCCTGCGGGACGAGTCTGACGGTAAGAAGGGCATCCGCATTGTCATTGAGCTGAAAAAGGACGCCAATCCGCAGGTGGTGCTCAATCGACTGTATGCGCAAACGCAGATGCAGACGACCTTTGGCGTGATTTTGCTTGCGCTGGTGGACGACCAGCAGCAGCCGAAAATCCTCACGCTGCGAGAGATTTTGGACGAATATATCGCCCATCAAAAGACCATCATCGTGCGCCGCACGAAGTTCGATTTGCGCAAGGCGCTGGAGCGGATGCATCTGGTGCAGGGGCTGCTGAAGGCCAGCGACCATATCGACGAGATTATTGCCACCATCCGCAGCTCTTATGACGATGCGAAGGAAAAGCTGATGGAGAAGTTCGACTTCTCCGACGTGCAGGCGCAGGCGATTTTGGACATGCAAATCAAGCGTTTGCAGGGCATTGAGCGTGAAAAGCTCGAGAAAGAGCATGCTGATTTGGAGGAAAAAATTAAGTACCTCACCTCCATTTTGGACAGCGACGAGCTCGTGCGGCAGATTCTCAAGGACGAGCTGACCGAAATTTGCGACAAGTACGGCGACGAGCGCCGCACGGAAATCGGCTTTGCCGCCGACGATATCGACGTGGAGGATCTCATCGACGAGGAGGAATGCGTGTTCACGCTGACCAAGGCGGGCTACATCAAGCGCACGCCGGCCTCGGCCTATCGGGCGCAGCATCGCGGCGGCAGAGGCGTGACGGCGGCGGCGCTCAAGGAGGAGGACATCGTGGAAACCGTGTTTACGGCCTCAACGCATGACTTCATCCTCTTCTTCACCAGCAAGGGGCGCGTGCACCGAAAGAAGGGCTATCAAATCGCCGAGAGCTCACGCACGGCGAAGGGCACGAACATCGTCAACGTGATTCCTGTGGAGCAGGACGAGCGCGTGACGGCGATGATTCGCATTCGCGAATTTGACGAGTCGTTCCTCATGATGGTGACGAAAAACGGTACGGTGAAGCGCATCACGCTCTCGTCGATTCACACCAGCCGCAAGGCGGGCATCCGCTGCATCACGCTCGACGAGGACGACGAGCTGATGGCGGTTCTCCCCACGGACGGGCAGCAGAATATCATTCTGGCCACGCATTTGGGTCTGGCAATTTGCTTCAACGAAGACGACGTGCGCGTGATGGGGCGCGACGCCTTTGGCGTGCGGGGGATTCGCTTGAAAAGCGGCGACTACGTGGTGGGCGCTGACCTCGCCACGGAGGGGCTGACGCTGCTGTCCGTAACGGAGAACGGCTACGGCAAGCGCACGAAAATTGAGGAATACATGCGCGGCGACGACAACAATCCCCAGCGCCGCGGCGGCAGCGGCTTGAAAAACTACAACATCACGGACAAGACGGGTAACATCACGGCGACGCTCATGGTCACCGGCGACGAGGATTTCATGATGATTACCAACGAGGGCGTGATTATCCGCATGGCGACGGACAGCGTGAACACTTACAGCCGCACGACGCAGGGCGTGATTTTGATGCGTTTGGCCGAGGGCGTGCAGGTGATTTCCGCAGCCAAGACCGAGCGGCAGGAGGAAGAGCCGGAGTTCTCCACAGAATCAGAGGAAGTTGTGGAAAACGAAGGAGAAACGCCGACGGAAGCAGTGATTGAGGAATAAAGAAAAGCCCGCCGAAAGGCGGGCTTTTTTGCAATGCTCCATGCGGAACATTATTTTTTTGTGTTTCGCATTTTTTGTGTTTCACACTTTTTTGCGTTCTGCCGAGTACAGATGGTGTTTTCACGCACGTGAAAATGGATGTCTCATAATCTTTTTCCGCTTGAAACGAGCCTCTAGTTCTTATCCTCCGCCTCGGGAATCCTCGATTTTGTGGTGTTTTCACGTGCGTGAAAACGGAGGTCTCACGATTCTTTCCCGCTTGAGGCAGACCTTTCGCTCTTATCCTCCGTCTCGGGAGCTTTCGATTCTTGTGAACTATCGGGCTTGTGGGTTTTAATTTTGAATATAAAAATCCAGTTGTGAATGAGGAAGCAAATCACCAGCAGCGCTTTCATGATTCCGCTCTCTATGAGAAAAAAGGAGACCATCATCATTGTGCCTGCGCAGAGCTGAATCGAGACTTTTTGCCTTCGTGTTAATGTTTTTGTTCGAACATATTCTATCAAGTATTTTTTATATAACCATGTGCCACGAAACCAAGTGTTCAATTTTTCGGAACTTTTTGCAAAGCAAAATAACGCAAGTAATAAAAATGGAGTAGCGGGCAAGACGGGCAAAATTGCGCCCAAAACGCCCAAAGTCAAAGCCGCCAAGCCGGTCAGAATAAGGCAGAACCGTATGATTGTTTTCATCGCTCACCATTGCCTCTCTCTTTTTTGTGTGCGCAAAAGTTTCTGCGCTGAAGGAGAACTGGGGNGCGTAAGGTAGAAAAACCNGAATTTATGGGCTAGATTATATATGGCAGAAAGGAAAATGACAAGAAAAAAACGCTCTTGTTCATAGTTTGTTCATAAAATTATCCCGAAAGCCGACNTGTGTCGGCGTAATTTCCTAAAGAAAGCGCCTNCAATTGGTGATTATTGCCAAATAGAGGCGCAAAATGCGGGACTGTATTGACATGCCGTGCATCGCTGTGATATAGTGCAGNTACGAATGAGGATGNAAAAGAATGAAAATAGCCGTTGATGTGAGCACGCCCAGCGGTATTGGAGAAACACATACCATTGTTGGAACGTGTAATAAATAACGGCGAGCAGAGCAAGCTTCTTGTCGCCAACAGAAAGGCTGTGCACAAGTATGGCGATTGAGCGAAACAAAGGTGTCGTGGTGCAATCCGTTGCCCGGGCGCTGGAAATTATAGCATGTTTTGAGGATTCTGCCGAGCTTGGCATTTCGCAGCTCTCCGAGCTGATGGGGCTCTCGAAAAGCACGATTTACGGCTTGACCAATACGCTGGTGTCCTTCGGATATCTGGAGCAGTGCGAGAACAAAAAATACCGATTGGGCCTAAGAATGTTTGAGCTGGGAAATATGATACAGCGGCGGATGGATGTGCGGCAGGAGGCACGGCCGTGGTGCCAGATTCTGGCCGAAAAGTATTGCACCACAGTGCATTTGGCGGCACATTCAGACGGGGAAATCATTTACATCGACAAGGTGGACAGCAGCAATTCTGTGGTGGTTTACTCCCAGGTGGGCAAGCGGGCTCCGATGTACTGCACGGGCGTGGGCAAGGCGATTTTAGCGCACCTGCCCCATGAAGAGCAGGAGCGATATATTCGCAGCTGCTCGCTGACGAAAATGACGGAGCACACCATCTCCACGGCCGAGCAGCTGCGGGAAGAGCTGAAAACCGTGCACATGTGCGGGTATGCGATAGACAGCGAGGAAATCGAACTGGGTCTGCAATGTATCGCCGCTCCCATTTTTAATTATCGCCGCCAGCCTCAGATGGCAATTTCTGTTTCTTTTCCCTATGGGCGGCTACATGATGTCGAAAAAGAAGAGGTTGTGCGGGACGTTTTGCAGTATGCAGAGAAAATTTCTGAGCGAATTGGCTACATGAGATAGGTTTGAGTCGTATGGCTTTGCGGGGAAACAATGCGTTCCCACGCAAAATTACTCAAAACAAAGAACGGCGTTCGGNAATAACGAAAATNATGCATAATGATACATAGAGCCAGATATGCTGGGGTCAAAAATGACAGCATATCTTTCATAAAAAATGCCGAAAAATNAGAACGATGTTCGGNAATAACGAAAGATGGTGTTCAAAGATGGATGATATCAGAGAGGTATTGTTTCAAAACATCAGCCACCGGCGCTTCCGCGCTGCTCTCTCAGCGGAGCGGGCAGGCGTGCTCTCCGGCGTGGCTGCTGCGCAGGAGCGGGCGGTTGCTCTGGGCGTGGAGCTTGAGATTTGCAAGCGGGAGGGCGATACCGTTGGTCGCGGAGAGCGCATCGGCAACCTGCTGGCGGCTCCTCTGTCAATCGCAATGGCTGAGGAGAGCATCATCGGCACGCTGGCGAAGGTGAGCGGAATTGCCACGGCGGCGCAGACGGCTGTGTTGCTGGCGGACGGCAGAAGCCGGATTGTCTCCGGTTCCTGGAAAAAAATGCCGCACCAGCTGAAGGCTCCTGTGCGGCAGGCTGTTGCGGCGGGGGGCGCCTCCTTCCGCATTGCAGACACGCCGATGATTTATTTGGACAAAAACTTTATTCGTATGCTGGGCTCCATTTCTGCCGCACTTGAGGCCGCAAAGCCTTTTACGGAGCATACCAAAGTAATACAGATTCGCAGCGAGGACGGAGACGTGCGCATTGAGACCGAAGCGGCGCTGCTCGGCGGCGCAAATATTCTGATGGTTGACACCGGCAAGCTTGCGGATTTGGACTGTTGCATAGCGCACTTGACGGCGATGGGCGCTCGCGAACAGGTGCAGGTCGCTTTTGCGGGCAATGTGCGTCTGTGCGATATTCCGTCTCTCTGCGAGCGAAATGTGGATATTTTGTGCATCGGTAAGGAAATCATTGATGCGCCGCTTCTGGACTTAAAGCTGGATGTGATTGGGGAAGGGGATCGGATATGGGATTGAATCTTCTGGAAAAAACCGAGCTTTGGGTCAATGAAATTACGCTGGAGCATGCGAATCTCAGCGACATGGCAGACAGCGTGGCTTCTGTGCTCGGGCTTTTACAGGGCGAGGTGCTGGTGGTGGATGTGCGTCCGAGGCATATTACGTTTGACGTGATGGCGGCAGATATTCCGCAGGAAAACCTTCTCGGGAAGGAGCGAGAAATTTTGGAGGCACTGGCGGCGCTGCCGGGCGTTCATCTCACGGAGGAGACGTATATTCACTCCAACGGGATTTTGGGGCTTATTGCTGCCGGCGTGGAAGAGCCGGAGGCCGTGCTGGAGAGAGTGGCTGATATGGCGGCGGAAATCAGAGAGAAAATTGCCAAGCGAGCCATCGTTTTTCCCACGGGGTTTGAGTTGCAGCAGGGCTTGATTGAGGACACAAATACGCCTTTTTTGAAGGCGCTGTTAGAGGAGCATGGTTATGCTGTGACGGTTGGCGCCGTCATTGATGACAGTCCGGCGGATCTATACAACAAGCTCAACGATGCGCTCTCGCGGGGGTTTGGTCTCATCGTCACCACCGGCGGCGTGGGTGCGGAGGACAAAGACCATACGGTGGAGGGCATCTGCCGGCTGGATGCGACGGCGGCCACGCCCTATATCGTAAAATTCCAGCAGGGCACCGGCCGTCATGTGAAGGACGGCGTGCGCATCGGCGTGGGACGGGAGGGCGCAAGCTTACTGGTGGCGCTGCCCGGTCCGCACGACGAGGTGACGATATCAGCGCCGGTGCTGATACAGGGGCTGAAAGAAAACTGGTCAAAGACATTGCTGGCGGAGAGCCTGGCCGATGTGCTGCGCAGCAAGTGGGCGCAAAATAGCAAAGGCTACATGCATCATCCGCACGGCAGTTGAGAGAGAAAAAAGGAGGGTTACTATGAATCATAGAGAAGCAGCACAGACCTTGTGGGAGGCGGAGCATACTTGCGCTCAGACCAGTGCGCTAAGCGAGTCGTACCCGGACATGACGGTGGAGGACGCCTACGCCGTGCAGCTGGAAAATGTGCGCAAGAGGGAGGCGCAGGGGGAAAAGCAGATTGGCATGAAAATCGGGCTGACAAGTGCGGGCATGCAGCGGCTTTTGAACGTGACAGAGCCGGATTACGGGCATTTGTTTGAAAATATGCTGCTGCCGCAGCGCAGCGCATGCTCCATGTCGGAACTTATCCAGCCGATGGTGGAGGGCGAGCTTTCGTTTTGTTTGAACAAGCCATTGAAGGGCCCCGGCGTTACCGTGGCGGACGTGTATGACGCAACCGCATGGGTGACGCCATCCATCGAGATTGTGGATTCTCGCGTCAAGGACTGGAAAATCAAGCTGGTCGACACGATTGCGGACAACGGCTCCTCTGCCCGCTTCATGCTGGGCGGGAATATGGTGCCCATTGAGCAGGTGGATATGCGCCTCACCGGCATGACGCTGGAGCGCAACGGAGAGCTAATCTCCTCGGGCACAACGGCCGAGGTGTGGGGGAATCCGGCGGCGGCGGTGGCATGGCTTGCAAACAAATTGGGCAGCTTTGGCATTGAGTTAAAGGCGGGATATATTGTGATGGCCGGGGCGGTTACGGCTGCGTTGCCCGCCAAAGCGGGCGATGTGTTCACGGTCAGCTTTCAAGGGATGGGCAGTGTCTCTGTCCGCTTTACAGATTAATTGCTGCGCAGGCAGCCAAAGAAGGGAGAACAGAATGGAAAAACTTACTGTAGGCATCATCGGCCCCGGGAATATCGGTACCGATTTGATGTATAAGGTTATGCGAAGCCGTAATCTTGTGATGAAAACCATGGTGGGAATTATGGAGTCGGAGGGCTTGAAACGAGCCGCCGAGCTGGGTTTCTATACGTCGACGGAAGGCGTGAAGGCGGTTGCTGAGGACCCGGAAATTGACATTGTTTTTGATGCGACAAGCGCAGCGGCTCATGCGCTGCACGCCCCTGTTTTGAAAGCGGCCGGAAAAATTGTGTTCGACATGACACCGGCGGCGGTGGGCCCTTTTGTCGTGCCCTGCGTGAATTTGAATTCACTGACTGAGCTAAACACGGATAACTACAACATGGTTACCTGTGGCGGGCAGGCGACCATTCCCATCGCATACGCCATCAATCGCGTGGCAGATTGCGAGTATACCGAAATCGTGGCCTGCATTTCCTCCAAAAGCGCAGGGCCGGGAACTCGCGCCAACATCGACGAATTCACCGAGACGACGGCAGAGGCGCTGCGGGTGCTGGGCGGTGCTGACCGCTCCAAGGCGATTATCGTTCTCAATCCCGCAGATCCCCCGCTGATGATGTCCAACACCATCTATTGCATCGTAAAAAATCCGGACGAAAAGGCGATTATTAAGGCGGTTAATGAGATTGTAAAAGAGGTGCAGGAATATGTGCCGGGGTATTTCTTCCGCGTGCCGCCCATAGTAGACGGCAACAAGGTGACGGTGATTATTCAAGTGGAGGGCGAGGGAGACTTTTTGCCCAAGTACTCGGGTAATCTGGATATCATCAATGCGGCGGCTGTTGCGGCAGCGGACAAAGTTGCCGCAAAAATGCTCAAGGAGGGGACGAAAAAGTGAAAATCAATAAAGACAGGAAAATTCGCATCGTGGACACGACCCTCAGGGACGGAAGCCACGCCGTGAACCATAGCTATACCGCCGAGCAGATTGCGGCCATCGCCGGGGGGCTGGATAAAATCGGCGTGGATATCATCGAGATTTCTCACGGAGACGGCATCGCCGGGTCCTCCGTCAACTTCGGATTTAGCAAGACGCCGGAAATGGAGGCGATTCGCATTGCCAGCCAGGTTGTGAAAAATGCCCGCTTGGGCGTTCTTCTCCTGCCGGGCGTGGGCACCATTGAGGACTTGAAGCGGGCGCATGAAAACGGCGCACAGGTCGTGCGTGTGGCGACGCATGTCACAGAGGCAGACATTGCCATTCAGCATTTGCAGGCGGCCCGCTCCCTCGGCATGATGCCGACAGGCTTTTTGATGCTGTCGCACATGGCCTCTCCGGAGACGATTTTGGAGCAGGCGAAGATATTTGCAGATGCCGGAGCGGAGTACATAAATGTGGGCGATTCGGCGGGGTATATGACGCCCGATGATGTGCGGGCGCGCGTATCCATTTTGGTGGAAAATCTGTCTGTTCCAATCGGGTTTCACGCCCACAACAATCTGGGTCTGGCCGTTGCGAACACGCTGGCCGCCGCCGAGTGCGGGGCGGAGTATCTGGACGTGACCTGCCGCGGGCTTGGCGCAGGCGCCGGAAATGCGCAGGCCGAGGTGACTGCCGGCGTAATGCAGCGCATGGGATACAACACGGGTCTTGACTTTTACGGATATATGGATCTTGCGGAGGATATTGTCGAGCCGATTATGCTGCGCCCTCAAGTCATCAACAGTGCGGCTCTGATGTTGGGCTATGCCGGGGTTTATTCCAGCTTCCTGCTGCACACCTATCGTGCCGCCGAAAAGTTCCAGCTAAACGCAAGGGATATTTTGCAGGAGCTCGGCAAGAGAAAAATGGTCGGCGGGCAGGAGGACATGATTATCGACGTGGCGCATGCTCTCGCACAGCAAAAGAAGTCCGTGTAAGAATCAGCACGCATTTCAAGCCTGCGGGGCAGCCTGTCGGATTGGAGAACCGAGAAAAGGCCATGCTTTTTCGGCTTGTTTTGAATCGCACATAACCAATTTTAATTGAAGGGAGAGAAAAGTATGAAGCGAGTGACAATCGTGTCCAAGGTGGATGCGGATATATGCAAGGGGTGTAAGGTATGCGAAAAGGTTTGCCCTGTGTATGCCATCCGTGTGACGGACAAACAAGCAGTGGTGACACCAGCGGATTGCCGCGGATGCGCAAACTGCGCCGATCGATGCCCTTTCTATGCAATTACCATGGTGAAGAGGGAAGAGCCGTTTTCCATTGGCGTGGACGCCGGCAAATTTGATGCAGAGAAAATCCGTGAAATATGCGCCAAGGCACACTTCAACCCCGAACAAGTTTTGTGCTACTGCGTGGCTGTTCGCGCCGAGGAGGTGGCTGCGGCCATTCTGGACGGCTGCGACACGCCGGAAAAAATTGCATCCCGCACAGGAATTCGAACAGGCTGTACGGTCGAATGTATTCAGCCGATTTTGCGGCTCTTACAGGCTGCGGGCATCCCGCTCAAGCCGGACTCCAACGGCTGGCAGTGGTACGGGCAAACCGTAACCGCATGGGATTTACCCGACGAGGTCAAGGAAAAATACGACAGCCGCGGCTTCTATTTTGACGAGGATCGTGCCCTGCTGGACAAAATTGCCGACACCGTGATCACCAATTAGGAAAGGAGGTCATTGAGAATGGCCAATCAAGAATTGAAACATCCCCCCATCCTCCCCATCGCAGCCAAGCCATCCCAATATGGCATTGACCCTACGCTCGTGAAAACACGGGTTGCCGAGCTGCCTGGCATGTGCTCCATTCAATTGACAGAGCTTTTTCCTGAGCTTCCTCCTGTTATTTTCCCGGGCGGAGAGGATGCCCTGGATACGCTTTATACCGTGGCAATGCAAGAGCTTGACAAAGTGGATATGAGCTTTATCAAGCCGGAGCAATCCGTGAATATTCTGACCTCCCATCACGGCTTTACCCTTTTGGGAGGGCATCCCTATGCCGTTCTGATTCGGGCGACGAAGGATGCCATTGTAAAAAAGACAGGCTGCCAAAACATACGCCTGCGCGCAGGCGTGGGCATGCGTTTTCGCGAGACAGAGGAGTATATACGGCGCTATGGCTTAGACGAGTATTTCGGCCCCGGAAAAACCAAGGGCGTGGCTCCGATTGACGAGGGTATTCCCATTGAGACAGAAGTAGGCACACTGTACGGCATCAAGGCGGTTTATGATGCAGACTGGATTATCCACTGCCATCATACCGACGTGCGCGAAGTGCACTTCCATCGCCAGGTGGACAAGGCGGTGAAGCCCTTCGGCATGTCTTACGCCCGCATTGAAACCCGTTCGACCTATCATCAAAATCTCGGCCCCCGGGCGGCGAACTTCACGGCGCGAGCCATTTTTGAGTCCCCGTTTGTACAGGAGAAGTTTGCGTTTGCATCGTTTTTGAACGTTGGGCCGCATGGCGTGATCGGCGTGGATGCGGACAACGACCTGTATGCAGTGAACGACCGCGCCACGTTCGTGGGCTGCAAGCTGTACGGCAAGGTGATGACGTTGTTCGGCGAGATTGACGAGTGCATTGCCGTGCTGGACTTCCCCTGCCCGGTGCCCTACGTGTTTTGGTGTTATTTATGCAAACTTTGTGGGCGCAAATCAAGATCTCTACGACATGGAGGACACGCCGCTGCCGCCCTACACGTGGTATACCGAGGCCTTTTATAAAAAGGACGGCACGCCGATGCTCGGCGAGATACCGCCGCTCAATCCGGCCATCAAAATGTGTGTACACAACTATGCGTGGACGGGCTATCCCTCCGCCTTTTTCTCCGACCATATCCCGACCGTGGTTGTCGGGCAGGAGCAGGGAGACCTCTTCGACGTGGAGCCGATGAACATTGAGTACATGAGCCATGCCGTCACAGCAAAGGACACCGAGGTGGCGATGAAATTTGCCTACAAGGTTTCCGGCACGGACAAGGTCATCATTTTTGACGGCGCAATGGGCGGCTTCAATTGCTCCAACTCTTTGGCGGATTTGCTCATTGCCAAAGCACCCCAAGTGAGCGAGCGAGTGGACAAGGAGCTCATGCCCAAGTGGTTCCGCCAGCGCGGCGTGGACATGTCCATTTTGGAGACGCTCGGTCAATAACAATCGCAGCATCGGCAGACGCTATGTTTCATGCGCATCGGAAAACGTTGTTTTCTGAAAATCATAATAAGGAGTGAATCGGCTTATGGCGACAAACACAAATGTAAAAAGCAGTGGATTCCGACTTTTTGAAAAAGGCCCGGGAATCGGAGCGGGAGCCAAGGATCTGCTTAGGCATACCAACGGATCTACCCTTTCGTCTGCAATCATCTCTACTATTTTCGGCTGTACCGGCCCCTGTCTGGTGACGATTTCTGCGGCGCAGACGGCAGGCTTCTCCACGGCAGAAACAGTGTCATGGATTTTTGGCATCTATGTTTTTGGCGGTCTGCTCGGAGCGATTCTGGCGCTGTATTATAAAATACCCATCTCCGGCGCTTACTCCATTCCCGGTGCGACTTTGATGGGCACAGCGCTGGCCGGGTACACGTTTAACGAGGCCGCTGCGTCGTTTGTTCTTGCCGGTATTATCGTGCTGATACTGGGCGTAACGGGGCTGATTGGCAAGGTCATGCGCTGGCTGCCTCTGCCGATTGTTATGGGCATGATTGCCGGATGTATGCTGCGTTTCGGCACGAACATCGTCGTTGGCGTGACCACGCTTCCCCTCGTTTGCGGTGCAGCCGTTGCAGCATTTTTGGTTATCCCGCGTGTGGTCAAGGGCTTTCCGGGGGTGCTGGCGGCGATGGCCGTGGGTGTGGTTGCGGCGCTGCTCACCGGCTCGTTTAGCGGTGAAACCGGGGCTCTGGCGTATATAGCGCCTCAGTTTGTTGTGCCTCATTTTAACGTAGGCCTGGTGCTCTCCTGCTCCGTCCCGCTGGCCGCACTTGTCGTGGGCGCTGAAAATGCGCAGGCGATGGGCGTACTCAAGGCGCAGGGATATGACGTTCCCGCCAACGGCATGACCGTCGCCTCGGGCATCGGAGGCATTATCTCCGGTCTGGTCGGCGCACATAACGCCAATATCGCAGGGCCGATGACCGCCATTTGTTCCTCTGCTGAGGCAGGCCCCAAGGAAGGCCGCTATGTTGCATCCTTTTGGAACGGCATCACCTTTGCGCTCTTCGGCATATTTGGTTCCTTTGCGATTGCTTTCGTTTCCTTCATTCCCGGTGCACTGGTCAATGTGCTGGCCGGGCTTGCAATGATTAACGTCTTGATTCAGGCATTTAGCGAAGGGTTTGGCACCATGAAGTATAAAACCGGCGCATTTTTCTCCCTAATTGTCGGCGCATCCGGCATTTCTGTTCTGGGCATCGGTTCTGCGTTCTGGGCTCTGGTTGTAGGCGTAGTCGTATCCATCATCTGCGATAGCAAAGATTTCAAAGGGAGCGCAGAAGCATAAGACATGATAGCATGCCGGATACTCTCGCAAGGCGTCCGGCATGTTGCATCCGGAAAAAGCGGTGATGAAAGCATAAAATATGGAGGTATTTGATGAAAAAATATATTCCCGGACGCATTGCGGCTCTACAGCAAAAATTATCCGAGTTGGAATTGGATGCCGCCTTGATTTATGACAGAGAGAATCTCATTTACTTTGCCGGTGTTTCCGACGTGGAGGGCGGCGTTCTATGCATCCCCGCCCAAGGCGAAGCCCAGCTGTTTTGCCTTTGGATGGAGGCGAAGCACGTCAAAGAGATTTCCGGCCTGGACGTACAGGGCTATCCCTTTCCGGCAGAAACGCAGAGCACGCAGGCAGCCAAGTGGCTGGCCGGACTGGGCTTGAAAGAGCCCCGGGTGGGATTCACCCGCTATTTTATCAGCCTCAAAGATTACCAGTGCTTGAAAAACGCAGTGCCCGGTATGGTGGTGGGCGACATTGCGCTCCCGTGCTACCAGCTGCGAAGCATAAAATGCCCAGAGGAAATCCAGCGCATCCGCAGCGCTTCTCAAGCTCTGGCGGTCGGTATGGAAGCTGCCATTGCCGTGGCAAAGCCCGGCATGCGCGAGAGCGATGTGCTGGCAGAGGCCTCCTATGCGATGGGCAAGGCGGGCAGCGAAGGCTCCTCCTTCCGCATGCAGGTGCTCACGCACCGCCGCCAAATGCTGGCTCACCCCTATGCGGGCCCTGCGCCGCTGGAGGACAACGCCCCCGTGGTGATTCATCTGGGCGCAACCGTGGAGGGGTATACATCGAAAATGTGCCGTACAATTTTTCTGGGCAACCCGCCGGAGGAATGTGTGCGCATTTACGAAACGCTGAAAAAAGCGCAGGACGCAGCCGTGGCCATGCTGCGCCCCGGCGTCACCTGCCACGAGGTGTATGAGGCGGCGGCGCATGCTGTTGAGCAGGCGGGGTACGGAAAATACTGGGTCATGGAGCACATTGGCTACGGCGTTGGTATTCGGCAGTCTGAGTTCTATCCCATTCTCGCAAAGGACAACCATGTGAAGTTAGAGGAAAACATGGTGGTGGATTTGCTTTTGCCCAGCATTTATGTGCCGAATATCGGCGGCCTGCGTGTGACGGACACCGTTTTGATTACGCAGGAAAAGGCCGAATATTTGACGCAATTTCTGCGTTAGAAGCGAGGCAACATCGGCACAGTCCTCCTCTCTATTGCAAAAAAACAGCCGCCCGAAAGGGCGGCTGTTTCCATATCAAAAAAAGTTAAAAGCCTATGCAATCCATCCGAAGTTATCAAACGGAAACAGCACCGCATGGGCGTGCCCGAGAATCTCGCGGCGGTCGATGAGGCCGATGCTCCGGCTGTCGGTGGAGTGGTTGCGGTTGTCGCCCATGACGAAATAGAAGCCATCGGGCACGAAAATATCCCGCACGCCAGTGCCGTACATCTCCTCTCTGATATAGGGCTCGTCAAGTACTTGACCATCCACGGAGACCTCTTTTTTGTCCAAATCAATGGTGACAGTTTGGCCGCCCACGGCAATCACCCGCTTGATAATCGGATCTTCGCTGAAGCTCGTTTTTGTGACCACCACCACATCGCCCTGTGCGGGCGTGTACCCGATGGTTTGCAGCAGCACGAGGTTGCCGTTGTGCAGGGTGGACAGCATGGAATTGCCCCGCACGCCGATGGCCCGGCCGAGGAAAGTGAAAATCATAATCAGCGAGATAAGCACGGCGATGAGGGCCTGTAACCAGAAAAACAGGTCCATGAAAAAGGCATCGCTTCGCGATAAAGTTTGTGGTTCGGCCGAATGTTCGGCCTTNTTATTCCGTGGCAAAAAAAGCACCTCGATTGTATTTGAGAAATGTTCGCTCTTCAGTATACCCCATTCAGAGCAAAAACACAACTGGTTTGTTCGCTAAGGGCGCAGGGCGGCTTCCCGATTGTGGCAGGTGAACAGTAGCACCTGCCCGCCCGTTTTCGCAAGATAATTCAGCGCAAGGGCGGCTCTCGCATCGTCAAAGCTCGCCAGCGCATCATCGAGCACAAGCGGCGGCAGGGGTGCATCGTGCGTGAGGGTGCAGATGGCGAGGCGGACGGCGAGGTAGAGTTGGTCGAGCGTGCCCGCCGACAGGCTCAAATCTTGGCGGGGCAGGAGGTTGTCCGTCTGCATGACCTGGCCGCTGAAGTCGGCGGCGAGGGTGAGGCCGCTGTATGCGCCGCCGGTGAGTGCGGCGAAAATTTCGCCCGCTTTTTTGTTGATGGCCGGCGAGAAGCGCTGGCGCAGGGCATCGTCGGCAAGGGTGAGCGCCTCTTCTGCCGCCTTGATGGCGGCGAGCTCCTCGCTGCGCGCTTGAATTTGCGTGCCGAGCTGTTCCAACTGCGCAGAGAGGGCATCCGGGTCGGCGGCGGAGAGCCGCCCTCTGGCGGCGTGGTAGCCGTCGAGCAGACGGCGCTGCTCCATCTGTGCGTGGGCGAGCTGGCGGGTAGTCTCCTCGGGCGAGTGGGCGGGCGCAGACAGAGGGCTTGCGCTGTCGTTGAGCGAAAGGTCTTGCGCCGCAAGGGCTTCGTAGCCTTGCTTGAGCCGCTGTGCGGTCTCCTGCGCCGCCAGCAGACGCTGGGTGCGGGCGGCGAGGGCGTGATCACGAGTGAGCAGCTCTTCCCGATAGGCGGTGGCACGATAGAGCATGTCTTGCTCGTTGGCGGCGTCGTAGCGGGTGAGGAGGACGCCGATTTGATGATTGAAATCCTGCGCCAGCGGAGCCTTGTTCCAAAGGCTGAAAAAGACAACGAGGGCGAGGGTGCAGGCGAGGGAAGCAACTGCCCAATAGCCAAAGAAATGATACATCAGCGCCGTGACCGCAACGCCGAGAATGCCGGAGAGCACTTGACGGAGATTGCGCTTGGCTCGATGCTTTGCCGCATCCTCTTTGGTATGAAGCTGCGCCTGCTTGAGCTGACTGACCTTTCCCGCATCTGCCGTCGCCATCTCCCACGCCTCCTCAGCGCTCATGCCGTCAAAGAGCGGGTCGATGCTGCCACCTTGCGGCGGCAATTGGGCGAGGGATTCCGCATCCCGCTCCGCTTGCTGCCATGCGGCTTTGGCCTGTATTTGTCGCTGTGCAAGCGCCGCATGGGCCTGCTGTTTGTGCGCAAGCGTCTCCTGCTCGAGAGTGGCGATGCGGTCGGCGGCGGGGGCAAGTGCGGACTGATAGCGGTGCAGCTCGTCGCGGGTGCTTTGCTGCTCCCGCAAAGCGGCGGCGGCGGCCAGCCGCTGCGCCTCCAGCTTGGGCAGCAGTCCCGTGGCGGGGCGGCCGCGGCGATTGCGCCAGTCCTTGAGGCGGCTCATCGCCGCGGAGAACGACACGTCCTCTTCCCCGCCGGAAATCAGTGCGGCAATCCGCTGCTCGAGGTCGCCGCTGGCGGTGACTGCCATTTTCCCCTGTGGAATGAACAGCGTGCGTTCAAAGACCTCACGGCTTACGCCCGTAAGGAGTTCGCCGATGTGCGGCAGCATAAATTCGGGTGCGGGCAGGTCGGTTTCCATGTCCTCGACGGCGAGGAGGGCGAAGGGCTCCCGCTTCTGGGTGGCACGGCGTAGACGGAGTTTGTGGCCTTGAAATTCGAGCTCAAGCACACCCGCCATCGGCTTGCCGCTCCAGGGGGCGTAGCGGTTTTTGTCCGCCAGAAAGCCGATTTTGTCCCGCTCCCGGCTGTCCATGCCGTAGAGCATCGCCCGCAGCAGGGCGCACCAGGTGGACTTGCCCGCCTCGTTGGGCAGGGCGAGGATGTTTAAGCCGTCGGAAAAGAGCAGCTCTCCCCCGTCCAGTCGGCCAAAGGTGCCGGATAGGCGCAGCAGCTTCATAGGCGGGGCTCCTCTCTGCCCTCGAGGGCGGCGATGCCGTATTGCAGGGCAAGCGTGAGGCTCTCGCGGTCGGCCTCCGGCTCGTCCCAGCGGCGGCGCAGGTTGCGCAGGAAGAGCCCCGTGAGGCTGTCCTCCTCCATGCGAGCCCAGAGATTTTGGGCGGCGGTGGTGGCGTCGCGCAGGGTGAGACCGGCCGCCCGGGCGGCGAATTTGGCTCGCAGGGCGGTGAGGTCGGGGCGGTTTTCCGCCACCTCGCCGGTGAGGGTGATACGCAGGGCATCCTGGTCTGTGATGCCGTCAAGGCACTGCACCACAAGAGATTCCCAGTCGGCCTCTTCCCCGCCGTCAGCAATGAGGGAGAAATAACGGTGCTGCGCCAGAGGCGCAAAGCGCAGGTCGGCGGGCTTGCCCTGCGCAAGCGTCACCACATAACAGCCGAGTGCGCCGCACTCGTCAAAGCCCCGCCCCTCCGGGCAGCCGGAATAGGTATAGACGGTCTGCCCCGCCTGTGCGGGCTCACTTGGCTGGTGGACATGCCCGAGGGCGAGGTAATCGAGGCCGCTGGCGGCGATTTCCTCCCGCAGCACCGGCGCATAGACGGACTGGGGTGCGCCGAGGTCGCCGTGGACGAGTCCGATGTGGAAGCGGCCGTCGTTTGCTGCGAAAAAATCGGCCAGCGGGTGCGTTTGACTGCTGGGTGCGGTGAAGGCGTGACCGTAAATCACCGCCGCCTCCGCCTCCGCCTCCTGTGCAGAGAGGGTCGGTGTGGTGAAAATGTGTACATTTTTTGGAAATTGGGCGGTGCGGTAGGGGCTGGTGGCGGTCAAATAATCGTGGTTGCCGGGGGAGATGAACACGGGCATGGCGGTGCGGCCGAGGGCGGCGCAGAGCGCCTCGATGGTCTCGGGGTAGACCTGCTGCCCGTCGAACACGTCGCCCGCCAGCAGCAGAAAGGCCGCCTGCTCCTCCTCGCAGAGGGTCATGAGGCGGTCGAGCAGCTGCCGCTGCCCCTGCCGCCGTGCGGCGGCCTGCGCAGGCGGGAGACTGCGGAAGGGGGCATCGAGATGCAGGTCGGCTGCGTGGACGAATTTGAGCATGAGAGCCCTCCTATTCAAACTGGTCAATCCGTTGCGCCGCTGAACAAACGCCGGTTTTCGAATCGACAGTAAAGCGCACCATGCCCGCTGTGTGCGGGCCGTCGGCTTGCGTATAAAACTTCGGCACGCCGCACAAAAAAGCGTTGATGGAGTCGGCAGGTCGGATACCGATGACGGAATTCACGCCGCCAACCATGCCCAAATCGCTGACAAAACCGGTGCCATTTGGCAGAATTCGCGCGTCGGCGGTGGGCACGTGCGTGTGCGTGCCCCAAACGGCGGCGAGGGGTGGGCGAGGGCTGAGCCCGTCGAGGTAGTAAACCAGTGCGCCTTTCTCACTGGTGGCCTCGGCATGGAAGTCGATGAGCCAAAAATCGGCCTCATTTTGCCGCATAATCTCCTCGGCTTTGAGCAGGGGGTTGTCGGCGTGGAAATGCAGCTCGCAGCGGCCGATGAGGTTTATCACGCCGATGCGCAGACCGGTGGGACCCTCGAAAACGCCGAAGCCGCGCCCCGGGTGAGCGGGGCCGAAGTTGGCGGGGCGCAGAAGGTAGCGGTTTTCGTCCAGCATGGGGACGATTTGCCGCTTGTTGTAGCTGTGGTTGCCCAGCGTGATGACGTCCACGCCGGACTGAAAGAGCAGCTCGGCCTGCTTGGGCAGGATGCCCAGCCCGTCGGCGTTTTCGCCGTTTGCGACGACGAAATGGATGCCGTGCTCGGCCTTGACGCTGCGCAGAATACGGGCGAGATAGGCCTGTGCGCCGGTGCCGCAGATGTCGCCGATGGCGAGAATATTGATGTTCATGTTTACACGTCCCAGTTGTTGAAAAATCTTTGTTTATTATAAATGTAGTATACCATTTTATTTTTGCGGGCGCAATGCTCTTTGAGATCGGACAGAGGCGCAATTTTATGCTTAGTGAGAATGCAATAAAAATTCAAAAAATGTGCGCCCGAAAGGGCGCACACTCAACTCAAACAATAGCTCAAACAGCAGCACAAAAAGAAACCCAGCCGTCCTTTTCATAAACATGGCGAATCTTCAAGCCCGCCGCCTCGATGGCGGCTCGCACCTCGTCCGCCCGGGTGTCAATCACGCCAGAGCAGAGGAAGTGCCCGCCGGATTTCAGCAGGCGGGGCGTCAGCGGGGCAAGCGGAATAATCACGTCGGCGACGATGTTCGCCAGCACCACATCCCAGGGCTCGCTTGTGAGGTGCTTCGTCAACGCCGCATCATCGAGCACGTTGCCCCATGTCACCGAGAGCTGACGCTTATCAAAGCCGTTGAGGGCGGCGTTTTCAAACGCCACGTCTACGCATTTCGGGTCGATATCCACCGCAAAGGCGTGTCCTGCACCCAAAATCAGCGAAGCAATCGCCAAAATACCGCTGCCGCAGCCCAAATCCAGCACCCGACAACCGTCGGAAATCAAGGGCTCGAGCCCTTGCAAGCAGAGCTGCGTCGAGGCGTGGTTGCCCGTGCCGAAGGTGAGCCCGGGGTTGAGAAACAAGGGGATGCGCCCACCCGTCTCCAAGCCCTCCCGCTCCCAGTCGGGCACGATGAGCAGTTTTTCGCCGGCGGGGAGAGGCTTGTAATACTGCTTCCAGTTGTTCTCCCAGTCCTCTGCCTTCAAACCGGACAAGGAGACCGCCAGCGTGCCCATCTGCGCACCCATCCGCTCCCGCAGGGCGGGCAAACCATCCCGTATGCGCAGCAGCAGACTGCGACCGTGCTCGTCATCGGAGAGGTAACAGGTGACGGCGGATTTCCCCGCCATGTGGGCGGTCAAGTCCTCGTCCACATAGTCCCAATACTGGGTATTCTTTGCCAAGAAATCTTGAAAATCGGTCTCGTCCAGAATGGACAGGCCGCCCACATCGCAGCCCAGCAGATAGTCAGACAGGGCGTCAATGCCGTCGGCGGTGGTTTGTATGGTAACTTCCAGCCAGTTCGTATTCATGGTATGCTCCCGTTATTTTGTTTCGGCGGCGGCATCCGCCTCATTCTGACGGACAATCTCCAGTAGTCGTTCGGCGGCCAGCCTGTTGGCATAGGCGCGCACAGACAGGCGGGTAGCGGCGGCGATGAGCGCAGCGCTATCGTCAGAGTCGGGCAGCTCTGCGGCCACCTCGTTGAGCGCTACGTCGTGGAAGGCTTGAAAATGCGTGTAGATATCGTCCTCCTCCTCGTCCGTGAGTTCCTCTCCGCGCTTGAGGAGCATATGCACGTCCCGAATGGTGAGCACCTGCTTGAGCGTGGAGATGCCGGTGAGCAGCGCCAGATGAAGCCGCCTGTAGCGTTTTCCGTTGGCGCGGGGCAGCAGCTCTGCCTTGATGTAGTTGTTAATCATGGCGGAGGAGACGGGATCGGCATCGTCAAAGCGGATGGACTGCCGCCGCATGTAGGAGATGACCTGATCCATGTACAGGCCGATGTCGGGGAATTCCTTCCATGAGGCAGGCCGTTCGGTCTCCAGTCGTTTTCGCAGCTCTTGTACCTTGTTCATGTGCCCATCCTCGTCTTTCTTATTATAATGTATACGCCTTTTCTGCACAGACAGGTGTTGAGGGAGGCTACTTCACTTCCCGAATGAGAATGAAGGGTGTGAGTTCCGTGGACTGCCCCGCCGGATTGTCACCGATGGTGGCCGCCAGCTGGGCAGAGGTCATATGCGAGAGGGCTTGTCCTGCGCCGAGCAGGTCGATGGCGAAGTCGTTGGCGTCCACAATCATGGTGGGGATGCCGGTGGCGGCGTGAATCTCGTCGCAGACCTTGACGGGATGCTCCGGCAGACGAATGCCGAAGGTGCCGTAAACCTCAAAGTTGTCCGGATAAAAGCCGTCCAGGCCCGCAACCTCGGGGCCGGTGATCTCATAAAAGGTGCCGCAAATGCCCCGCAGCTTGTCGATGCCCGCACGGAAAGCCGCCCAGAGCACCTTCCACGGGCCGCAGATGTTGATGGCAAACTGCATCTTGCGGGGGGCGCGCACGCCGATGCCCGCATCGGTCTCCGAGGCGAAGCCGGAGAGGAACTTGGCGAGCCAGCCCGGCTCGGTTTCCTCCAGCGTGACAATGCGCTTTTGACACAGGGAGATGACCTTCTCGCTGATGGAGAGAAAGTCGCCTTCTATATAATAAGGTAAGACGTAACGCTGCACCAGCTCCACATAGCTCTCCCCCACCTCGACGAAGTGGGTGGCGATGGCGTGGCGGTGATACGTGTTGCCATTGGCCTCAATGGCAACCTGCTTTCCGGGATTGGCATGATAGTCCAAAGAAGATGACCTCTTTTCCTGTTAGGTGTAAATATAATCTTCATAATTAATTCCATTTTGGATTATATACCAGATATGTTGCTCTGTCCATAGCTGTTTTGCCTTTTCCACATTTGTTAGGGGGAGAGGGAAAAGGAACGCTATATCTTGTGTCAAAATTTAGAAATTATACCACATGTTGAAAACGAAAAAAAGGTAGAAAAATCTCAAGAAAAGTGTTGACATTTGCCGCCGGTCTTGATATTATAGTCAAGCGCCAAACGACGGCGGCGAAAAAACGGGACGAAACACAAAACAAAGAAATTTGAAAAAAGTGTTGACAACCGGCTGAG
>JGI994J12354_10001711_pt1 | contig 22062 bp, 22 predicted proteins | sample IntmicLarv3ML3BL_FD_12354 | JGI IMG/M metagenome (IMG submission 12354) | reverse complement strand
CATATTTTTTTCCTCTGTTTTTATTATTTAGTTTGCCTTAGTTTTGAGTTATATATATAATTTTAACGAAGGTGGAGTTTTACTGCAATGGTTTTTACAACGAAATACCTCCCTATAGTATTTGTTGTAGGGAGGTGTTATAGTGTGAAACAATTTTCAGTGTAAAACAAAAAGTGTCAAGTAGCAACAGAACAGAACATCTTGTTATTACTTGACATCAACAGGGATTGTCGGACAGCTTACATGGAATAGGTTTATGGATTTGAATGTATAGAGTAAAACAACCCGACCGCCAAAAGGCGGTCGGGTTGTTTATATTTACAGGCTTGTCAACCACTTTGAATAGTAGTCTTCCTGTTCTTTTACAGTAACAGGTTGAACATCATTGTCAGACTCGAAAATGTCAACCAGGTTTTTCTTTTTTGCCTGTTCAGCGAAGGTAAGTCGATATGCGTGTCTGCCCTCTCCCATATTGAGAATCATCGGGGATGGATACACATTGGCGCAAGAGCCAAAACACGCAATTAAGATATTTTCTTTTTCTAAATCTATGCGCAATTTTGTCAGAGCTTCCCAAAAAGTGTTGCCATTTGATACAGCTTTACGATTGGCAAAACTCAACTTGACGGAAACGGTTTCATCTTCTTGTGTGCCGAAATCCAGCTCGAATGTGGCAGGTAAGTTTTGTCCGTTTGGCAACAGAATAAGGGTTTCAATAGTTTCTTTCGTCATGTGGTTTTACCTCTTGGTTTTTTACCGAAAATATCAGATGCGGCATATCTACTTCGCGGTAGGTTTTCACGTACTTTCCGACAAGGCTCATTCCGTTTCGCTTTGCCACGTTCTGAGAGGCTATGTTCGTATCTCTGATAAGCGAAAATACCTCTGGCACTTTCAGCTTATTGAATGCGTACTCTTTGCAGGCAATTGCCGCTTCGGTCGCATAGCCCTTATGCCAGTGCTTCTTTTGAAAGATATAGCCGACTTCAAGGACCTCTGTGTCCTCGCATGGCTGCATGGAAAGTCCGCACTGCCCTATGAGTTCGCCGCTTTCTTTTAGAATAACAGCCCAAATTCCAAAGCCATGCTTTACATAGCTTTGGAATTGTTTTTCCATACCCTCCCGAACTTCGTCGTCGGTGTAGGCATGCTCCCATGCGTACATGACCTCTTCGTCTTGCAAATGCTTGCACAGCAGGGGGAAGTCCGCTTTTGTTATTTCGCGTAGGTATAGTCTTTCGGTCGAGAAAATCATATTATTTTAATGGGAAAACGACCTGTGTCAGAAGTTCGTTTTCAGGGGTGTTGGCAGGGTCACTTATGTAATAATCATAGTAAATTCCTGTTGACTCGAGATTGTTTTCGGCAAGGTACTGCATCATCGGTCCGTAGGTCTTTTCGATTTCCTTGTACGCGCCTTTATGCATTGCCGTAATCGCTTTTCCCTCGCAGGTTTTGCCCATGTAAATCTCGTCTTTTTCTGCTAAAGGTGCGGCAATCGGTACGCCGAGCTCGATGTCAAAGCGCATGAAATCTTCGCTTCCGTTGCTGTATTTGCAGTACGGAGCTCCTGCGATTTGTCCTCCGCATTCAGTTATGTATGCAAACAGCTTTTGATAGCCCTCTGACATGATTTGTGCCATGTTTGTGAAGTCGATTGCCTTATGCTCTACCGCCGCTGCGATTTCTGAAGTTTTGTTGATTGTTTCTATGGTCATGTTGGAATTCCTTTTTGTAGGTTAGTTTTGTTTAGTATAACAGAACAAGTTGACAACAGTATGTCATATTATGAAATTTAATCGGAGTGTCTTTCGAAAATCTCTCTTGCCCGCTCTTTTATTATCTCTCTTATATGCAATGGTTCGAGCACTTCGGCGTAGTTTCCAAAAGATAAAATAAAGCTGTAGACCCATTCGTCTTCAGGGAACTGTACTGTTAAGTCAAAACTTCCATCATCATTTTGACTGATGAACTCTTCGTCGAACGTGTCGTACAGGCGGCTTAAAACTTTCTCGTCACAGTGTAGTTTGAGCTCTATAAGAGGGCAACGCTCGGCTTGATATTTCGGCGCGGGTAATTCCCGTTCGGCAAAATGAGTGGCTGTTAATTGCAGGTTTTTTATTCGCGAAAGCCGAAACATGCGGTGCTCGCTTCGCTTATGGCAATAGGCGATTAGATACCATGTGTAGGAGTTGAAAATGAATTTGACAGGCTCTGCGTTTCTATTGGTTCTCTGTCCGTTTGCGTTGACATAATCGAAATTTATAACTTGACTATTTATGATTGCAACTCGGATTTTGCTGAATTTGTCATCCTCGTTTATCTTACTGCTCCAACCCTCGAAATTCACCTCAATCCAATTGTGAGCTTTACTGTTTTTGAAAACAGAGCCGATTTTTTCTAAAAGAGCCTCTGCTTCGGGGTAGTTGGTTGCTTCCATTGCTTTAAGCGCAAGCACTAGACCCTCGCTTTCGCTTTGCGAAAGCAGAGTTTTGTTCAGAGTGTAGTTCTCTAAAATCGATATTCCGCCGCCTTTGCCCTTGTTGCTGTAGATGGGGATTCCTGCTTCTGACAAGACATCGACATCGCGGTAGATTGTGCGCGCGGAAACATCAAAACGCTCTGCAAGCTCTTTAGCAGTAACGGTTTTGCGGTTCAGCAATATGGTGATTATTTCGATTAGGCGATTTATTTTCATCCTATTTTAATACAGAGCAAACCACATGCCGTCGGAATTGTCCTCAAAGAGGTTACGGTATGCTAACAATGGAGCGATGTCATCTTTTTTCACTTGGAAAATCTTATAAGCAGTAACGGTTTTGCCGACCTCAATTGTTTTAGAGGTAAGGTCGGCAAAATCAACGTCATTGTAAAGCATGGGGGCACTTAGGTTAGGGTATCGTTCTCCGTTTTCGGAAGTTGCGTAGAAAGTTGACGGCTTTTTGGAATTGCTTTCGTCGTAAGAATTCAGAGTGAATGTGATTTTTGCAATCAGATATTCGTCTTTTTCATCTTTCGGCTTTTTATCTTTCCCAAGACCGCCTTTTTGTTTCGCTTTTCCGTCAATAAACGTCCACGCTTTTTCGCCGCGTATTACCTCGTCAACGGTGATTGTCACGTTCTCTTCTATCCCATCCTTGTCTTTAAAAGCGGCTGTGGACGATTTCCCGATAGGGTTTAATTTCGATATGCCGAGCTTTGCGTCATTGGCAGCTTCGGATATTTGGCTTTCGTCTTCGGGGGTTATTTCTACTTCTTTTTGGGAGCAAGCAGCAGCAGAAATTACCAAAAGCAATATCAGTATTAGGGCAATGATTTTTTTCATGTGCATTTTACAACTCGTTTCTGTCAATTCTTCGCAGTATATTGACATAGGTTTCAATAGCGCCTTTTACAATTACGTCCGGCTTCTTTCCCATTAAGTCAAGCCATTTTTCTATCTTTGAGTAAGTGATACTCCGCTTTTCATCTGCTGATAATTGCGGTAAAGGGAAATTCGGGTCGTCCGACTCGTGTCGTATTCCAAGCTCGCTTATCTTGCAGCACCACTTGGCAACACTGTTTTCATTCGGGTTGCGCACAGCAATTCCGTCCGCAATCAGATTGTCCTGTCGTTCAAATTCGTCGTAATCAACTTCGTAAATATAGATTTCCATGCCCTCTGTCAAGGTGAAACTGTTGCCGTCCGAATCGGTCACGCAAGCGGTTTTTGATATGGGCATCGGAGTATCAAGTTCGTTGAAATCAACGTGTATTCTTGCTCTGTCCATTATATTCCTCTAGCTTTTTAAAGCCATGTATCCGTCTGTGTCATTAAAACCTGCTTTGCTATATATTGATTTTCCGTCAACAGAAGCGTGAAGTCTAATTACTTTATATTTCAGCGTTTTTGCTTCGTTAATAACAAGTTGCAACAATCGTGAGCCTATTCCTCGTTTTCGGTATTCGGGGAGAGTATACATATTTGTTATATATGCATTCTTGCCGCTTGGGTTATGCGAGTTCGGCGGGAGTTGATAAAAGCACAGACCGCTTGTTGCGACAATTTTTTCTTCGTCTATGGCAAGCCATGAAATGAAAGAATTATCGGATAGACTTAATATGAAATAATCAGATAACTCGTTGTCTATTTCATTGTCGAAAACTGCGCCCTCATCAATCAGCTGTTGTTTGCGATATTGAACAAGATATTGTATATCGTCAATATTCGCTTTTCTATATTTAATCATGTCTTAACTCTTGAACATTATATACCTCTGTTCATTGCAAATCTCTAGTTCTCTGCGCCTGCCATGATAAGCTGTTCTACTATCTCTGTAAAGCCCTGCTCTGCGGCATAGTGCATGGCAGAGTGCTCGAGATTATCGACTGCGTTCACGTTTGCTCCTGTTTCAATAAGCATAGCGGTGAAGTCGTTTTTGCCCGTCATTGCAGCCACGATAAGAGCAGTTTCTCCGTCAGAGTTCTTCGCATCAATCTCTGCGCCTGCGTCAATCAACGCTTTGCCCATAAAGCGATTTCCCTGTGCGGCGGTATGGTGCATCGGCGTGTTGCCGTTGAGCAGTCTGAGATTTACGTCTGCGCCTGCTTTTATCAGCATTTCCGCTATGTTGAGCTCTGCGCGGATTGCCGCGATTACAAGCGGGGATTCGCCTGCATCATTCAGGGCATTCACGTCGAACTGTCCGTCTTTGAGGATTGCTCCGATTACTTCGCTTTGACCGTTCGCGCAGGCTTGGTGCAGAGGAGTATTGCCGTAGTCGTCTTTTTCTGTGCCTTCTCCTGACAGGAGTGATACGATGTCACGAAGGCCATTTGCCGTTGCGTAGTCAAGAGCGTTATGCCCTGTATTGTCTTTAATGCTCTTGTCTGCGCCAAGCGAAACCAAGAACTTTGCCGCTTCGGTTTTGCCCTGTCCGAGAGTGTAGATAAGCGGAGTTTTTCCGTCTTTGTCGGTCGCGTTTATGTCTGCTCCCGCATCTGTAAGCAGGGTCATAATCTCTTTGTTCCCGCTTGCTGACACAGAGTGCAGAGGAGTAACGCTGTTATTATTGGCAGTCGAAACGTCTGCGCCGCCGTCTATAAGCAGCTTTACAATATCTCGCGAGCCTTTCATAGCAGCATAAAACAGGGGAGTGCACCCCATACCGTCGCGCTTGTCGAAGTTTATTCCGCCTTTTTTGATAAAAGCGCCTACTACTCCTTTATTTCCTTGCTTACAAGCATTCAAAAATATATTATCCATTATGGGGATATCCTTTCGTTTGTATGAAATTCATGTTCTAATTACATTTTGCCAAGAAGCCATTTGACAAGCGGTTCGTTTCCTGTTTCTGTTGCTATGTCCAAAGCGCTCTGTCCTGCGTTGTTTACTGCGTTTACATCTACTTTGCCGAACTCGAAAAGCATATCTGACATGCTTTTTGCAAGCGAGTCAGAGCGGTTCATTGCCGCGTGGTGCAGGGCAGTGTTGCCGTCTTTGTCTTTCGCGGTTACGTCTGCGCCGTTTTCAAGCAGCATGATTTGCAGGTTTTCCATGCCTGTGCCGTTTTGCACGCATATGTACATAAGAGCAGTTTGCCCCGTCAGATTGGCTTGGTTTACGTCTGCGCCTGCTTTCAACAGCTCTGTTATGAGTGTGTCGGTGCCGTGTGAATAGGCGTTATTTTTGCAGTTGTATGTAAGCAGAGTGTCCGAGTTCTCGTTGACTGTGCTGTTAAAGTCATAGCCCGATTTTTTGAAGAGCTTGATAACTTCTTTCTTTAACTGTTTGTTCTTATCGTCAACGCGGGCATTGCGTCCAAGGAAGAGCAAGCACGTGCGGCCTTCGTTATCTTTTGCGTTAACGTCTGCTTTGCCGTCTATGAGAAGAGTTATGATTTCGACGTTCATGAGCATGCAGGCAATCGCAAGAGCGGTAAAGCCTTTGTAGCTTCCGTCTGTTTCGTTCACTTCGTTCAAATCTGCGCCGCGGTCTATGATTGTTTTGATTGCGTCGATGTCCTCGTTTTCCACTGCTTGATGGATGGACATTCCGCCCGCAGAGAGCGCGTCCTCGTTTTCTACATCTTCGCCTGAGAGATATGCCGCGATTTTTTTCGCGCCGTACTCTACGGCAATGTCGAGTGCGGATTGGCCGCGGTCGTTCTTTTCGTCGGGGTCAACGCCGCCGTCCACGAAAGCTTTTACGGTTTTGTAGAATTTGTCGACGTTCTCGACAAGCTGGTCATACTCCGCCTGTGCTTGCGCGGGAGTTGTTATGCGGTTGTTTTCTATATACCCGGCGATTTGTTCTTCTGTGTAGTCTTGACCTTGATTTTTCAAACGCTCTATGGTTTCGTTATAGTTCTTTGTTGCTTTTTCGACCAAGTCGGCAGCATAGTGCAGAGAACTCATTGCATGGCGGACATAGTCGCTTGCGATATGTATGCCTGTGTTTCCGTCGCGGTTGGTCAAGTCGAGCTTTTTGCCGTTAAGTTCTTCCACGAACTCGTAATTGCCCGAGCGTGCGGCGTAGTGATAGCATGCCATGTACTCGTTTTCGTCTTTGCGCAGGACACTTACGCCTTGCGAGAGCAGAAACTGAGTGCACTTGCGAATGTCGCCCTCTTCGGGGATGTAGTATCTGAAGTTAGCTTCGCCTAGAATATGCAGGGGAGTGCGCTCGTATCTGTCGGTGATGTTGATGTCTACGCTCTTATCCTCAAGCCATTCGAGAGCTTCGGTATGAGCGTATTGGGCGGCGAGGAACACGAGTTCTTCGCCCACTTTGTCAATGCCTTTTTCTTCAACCAAAAGCCCGATTTCTTCCATTATTTCGGCTTTGGGTTTGTTTTCTTCATAGCTTCTTGTTATGTTCCATACTTCCATTAGGACTGCTCCTTTTCAAAAAAATTGATTTTGATTTCGTCAAACTCTTCACCTATAAGCGAGTTTATAAGTGTTTTCGCTTTGTCGGTGTTCCCCGCGAGAAAGCACGATTCCGCCAAAGCGAGTATTATGTTTTCTTTTACTTGTTCGCCGCCGAGAGCAATAAAGCTATTATCAAACGGAGTGAGATATGTGCGGTCAGATAGCTCTCTCTTTCTCAGTTTTCGGTAGATATCGGTTTTCGGATACTGATTTCCGCTAAGTTGTGATTGCTTTAGCGCAATGAGAGCTTTTTCAAAATATTCCGAAGCGGACGAGTATTCTTCTGCTTTTAAAAAGCAGATTCCGAGCGCGAACAGCTTTGCTGTTTCTGTAGTGTTCTCTGAATTCTGTAAAACACAGAGAGCAGAGGAAATCCGCCCGTCTTTTATGAGGGCGAGGATGTTGTCAAAGTTGATATTATTATCGACTTGCTTTTCGGGTGCAAACATACTCATGATTATGCCTTCAAAGTTTCGATTGGGTATGCATCAACAAAAAGGCTTCTGTTTTCGGTAAGCAGGTCGTATGCCATTGCAAACGGCTCTTGCGCCGCTCCGAGGTGGAGTGCTCGTCCAAGCATGATAGAAACGATGTAATCTTCCCAAGTTGCGAAAGTTTCTGCGGCTTTTGCCCCGGCTTTTTTCAGCCAGTCGAAAGCTTCGTCAGCGGTGATATATCCCGCGTGCGAGAGTGTGCGAGCGAGAAGCCCGATACGGTCGAGGTCCCATGCGTAAAGCGATGTGCAGTTTTCTGCCTGTGCAACGAGCTCGAGAATTTCTCCGCAAGCCTCTTTTGCTGTTTCGAAATCTTCGATTTCATCTTCGTCAAACAGAGGGTCGCCTGCGCAGGCGAAATATCCGTCTGTTCCGTGGATTTTTATTACTTCGTAATCTTTCTTAAACTGCTCTGAATGTCTGCCTTTTAACAAGCTTTCCAGCATTTCCAGAGCCTCTTCGCGGCTTTCAATTCCCCAGCTACATTCAAGCGTGTCGCGGTAATCTTCTTTGTCGCCGATAAGTGCGAGGGTAGTATATGGCTCGTCGTTTGTGCCGATAAGCACCGCGCCGACCATGAGATATTTTTTCATCTCGTCAGAAACTTGGTTTTCTTCTATGAAGGTTTCAAGCTCTTCTTCTGTCATTTCGTCATCGTCGTCATCGTCATCGTCGTACATATCTTCAATAGTTTGGCTCATACTTGCCGCGAGGTCGGGCATATCTCCGCCGCCGTATGCCGCCATCATTGACTCTTGCATTGCCATTTGCTGACGCATCATGCCCTCTTGCATTTCAGCTTGCTGTGTGTACTGGTCAATGAGCTCTTGGCGGTCTTCTGCCGTTACTTCGACTCCAAGGTCTTTGCTCATGGTTTCTTGCTGGTTCAAAGCAGACTCGAGGGTTTTCTCGAATTGCAGGTGCATTTGCTTGATTTGCTCTTCCATCATTTCACTGAAATTGCTCATGATTTTGTCCTTTTTAGAAAGTTTTTTGTGCAATATTATTATACTACAGAAGAAAAACAGTGTCAAGAGAAATTATATTGTTGATTTGCGGGTGGTTTTGTGGTATGATTATGCAGAGATTTAATAGGAATTCGGGATATGGGAATGAACTGGGATAATTATTTATTAGAAGAAAAAGCTCCTCGAGGGTGGCATGCAGGTTTGGGAGTGCTTGACGGTGAGGTCAGCGGAGTTTATGATTTGTCACTCATTCCCGAGAACACTCGCATATTGAACCTTGCCACTCCTTTGAAGAAATCAAAACTTAAATATACCAATTACGAGGCTTTAATCGGGAACGAGGAAATAGAGGGGATTTGCGTGAATGATATTGATGAAGAGCGTCTTGCTGTGTTTTCGACGCTCCCGAATTTGAAATATTTCAGATTGAGGAATAATAAGCAGGAAGAAATTCCGAACTTGTCCTGCTTGAAATCTCTTGAAGTGCTTATACTTATGAATATTGCTCGGGCGAAAGATATTGAGTTTATCAGTGGTATGACCAGTTTGAAAACGCTTTATATCTGCGATATGAACAATTTGCACGATTTATCTCCGCTTTCTCGATTGGCACAGCTTTGCGAGCTATCACTTGAAAACGGAGGCATGAGCGGGGTAGGGAACCCCGTGAAGAGCTTAGAGCCGCTTGCAGCTTTGACAGAGTTGCAGTATTTGCACTTGGGATTGACAGTAGAGAACCGCAATTATGACGTGGTTCCACTCTTTCCGCTGAAGAAATTGCGAAAGCTGTCCATACTGCCGCGCTTTTTAAAGAACGGGCGAGGTGAGTTGTTGCTTAGAGAGTTGCCGTTAGTGGAGGAGATTTTTTAGTGATTGATAAAAATGATATAATAGATACACTCTCTCGTATAAAAAATCGCACAGGAATGTTTTTTCAGCCACAAAATAGTTATGATGTTGCGGTGGCTTTTACAGAGGGCTTTTTGTTGGGTGCATATTTGGGTTGTGTAAATAGTCTTCAAGACAGGAATGTTTGGTGCACACAAAAGTTGGGAATTACAGATTGTTCGTGCGGAGTGGCTTATGTGGTGAAAATGAAAAATCCTAAGTTATCAGAAACGGAACTAATTCAAGAATATTTAGATGTTATTATTGAGTATTACAAGTCATAATTAAAGCAAAAAGCCGCCCATGACAGGCGGCTTTTGTTATGTTCGGATTATTCACTTTGATACTGCACAAGAGCCTGCGCTTGTGAAAAATCAGAATAAACTTCTGCTGCGACAAGACTGAACAGAGCCGCTCCGAACGCTGCCTCCTCCCGATGAGCGGGGATGTACAACGGAAGATCGAAAGTTTCAGAAAAAAGTTTGGCGAGAGAGGGATTGCTGCGGATTCCGTTGCCCGAGCCGACCAGACGCGTCGGAGTGCTCGCAAGATAAGGCTGCAACTCTTTATAGATATCATGCAGTTCCTGCACTATGCCTTGCATTACCCCCCAACATAAATGCCGCATTGTAAGATTTTCCGTTCCGATTTGCTCAATCATACCGCGAAGCGATGGCTCTTTGCGTGTGCCACTGAACAGAGTGCAGACTTGCAAGCAGTCTTCGGGCGGAGTCAAATCTGCGGTTAGGCGATCCATTGCGGGATATGCGCTTTTTATCGGGGTTTCTGTAATTTCTTCGGCTATGCTGCGGAAAAACTTCTCGAGAATAGAATATGCGCGTCCTCCGCATAACGATGAGCCAGCAAGAAGGTAATTGTGTTCTGTAAGCGGGCGAAGCTCCTGCTTGGTATTCGACAGATAGCCGTTAACCACAGCAGAAATCTGACTTCCTGTGCCGACGTTGACAAGAATGCTTGTTTCAGGCTCGGCGACCGAGCCAAGCACACTTGCTTGGTTGTCGCCGATTGCTACTGATACGGGAATGCCGTCAGGGGTTCGTCCAAGCAAGGACGTTTTTGCTTCGACAGTAGGAAAGAGCGAGGCGGAAAGATTGGCATTCTTTATTGAAGCATGGTCGAAAGCGGAGTGTTCTAAATCAAAGAGCCCGAAGCTTGCGGCGTTTGAAATGTGCACTTTCGGGGTGTTTCCCTTGGTAAGAGCCAGTGCGACCAAGTCTTGGATTGTACAAAAAGTCACGGCAGTTTTAGGAACTAATTCGTTTTGGGTGTTATAGAAATGAGTGACACTTCCGTAACCCGAGGCAACCCGCTGTCCTGATACAGAGCTTAGATGTTCGGCGTAAGTTTCGCCGTCTTTGAAAGGCATGCCACCGCGCTCGTCCTGCCATGTAATTAGGTCGCTTACGGGCTGTCCGTTTTTGTCCAAATACACTATGCCGTGCATCTGCCCTGTAACTCCGATAGAAGCGATTTCCTGCTCTTTCGCAATCAGCTCTTCGGCAATAGACAGCATTTCGGATACGATAAGCTTGGCGTTTTGTGCTTTTTCTCCCCCAAAACGCGAGGGAATAGTGCTGTTGTTCGGACGGTTTATGGTATGCAGGGTTTCTCCTGTTTGCGTGTCGAGGACGATTCCGCAGAGGGATGTTGTGCCGATATCCAACCCGATAGCTTTCATGTGCGATGCTCCTGTAGTTTTTGAGTGTAGATAGTATAGCACTAAACTTAGTGTATTGCAAGAAAAAGGTACTGTTTTTAATTAAAAGCAGTACCTTTTTTATTAATCTCCGACGAGGAAATTCACGCTTGATAAATTTATATTCACATCTGTGTTTATAGTGAATTTTGAAATGTTTCCGCTGTTCCACCACCAATCAATGCTTGAGCGTATTATATATCGGTTTTTTCCTTCAAGCAGAGTGAATTCGAAAACTGAAATATTTTCACCATTTGCATTCTGAAAAGACAGTGCGGCGTTTCCTGTTGTTTGAGATTCAACTGTAATCATAGTATATCGGGCTTTTTCTTGAACATAATCTGAAATATCACCGCTTGCTTCTGTGTATTCACAGACAGATTTATTGTTCCATGACTTTTTCTTATCATACTGTCCCCATATATGAGGGATTTGCCCGAGTTTTGTTGTGTGGAGCGTGCCGAGATAGTCATAGTCCGCTTGTCTGAGGCGGTCGGACGGCGAGCCGCTTACTGTAACGGCGACTATACTAATTGATTTAATCTCAATTACAGAATTGTCCGGCGGGTCCAGACGAATGGCATTAAGTGCAGTGGTTTCTTGCCGATAAGGAATGGGGAAATAAGCTTCTGTATATTCATTTGACGCAGTCAAAGTTCGTTTTGTGCTTTCTTTTTCGTTAATCCCGTCAAAGTCATAGAACATTTGACATTCTTCAGACACTGAGGTTTTGTACACAACTTTGACTTCATAAATCGCATTGTCTGCGGGGATTATATTCGCTTCTTTCAAAGGGAAGGATATGCACGGGTCATTGCTTCCGCTTTGTAAAACCAGCGAAGAATCTAACTTTACAGTAATGTCGTTAAGCGCGGTTGTATCAAGCGAGATTTCTGCGTACTCTTCTTTCGCTTCTTCTAAAGCGAAATCGTCATATCTGTCTTTTTTTATCCATAAATAAAAATTGTCAGGTGATTTGCAAAGCGGGCGATAGTTTTCATACAGATATTCGTATACCTTATAGTATCTGTATGGTTGAGAAACTCCGTCCAAGCCGCCGCCGAACCCGACACTGAAAGCGCCGTCGAACAAAAGGGCAAAATCGCAAGTTCCGCTGAAATTTTCCACTTGACTTATAAATTGCTCTTGCGAATATTCTCCTGATAAATGAAGCGGTGACTGGTTTATATAAACAGGTTTTTCTCTGCCTGACAATGCATACATCAAAGTTTGACCGCTTAAATCAAAATATGTTTCGCCCTGTGGTATCACGGTGTCAATCATGCCGAGCACATCGCTATAGGTTGTAAGAGGCACTGTTAAATCTACGCGTGTTGTTTTTTCACTTTCGCCGTCATAATAAGTCGCGGGGTCGTTTGCCGTAGTTATCGCCGTGTTAGCTATCGATTTTGCGTTTTGAAACGCAGCGACATTAAAAACAGCGGTAGTTACAAACACGCCAATCACTATAAATGCAACCTGTTTTCGCTTTGGAAAGACCGCCGTCACGAACAATGCGATACCTAAAATAGCGCTCCACATAACCAAATTGACGCTATTTTCCGCTAAGCTATGTCGACCTAACGCGCGTGTGAAATTCAGAATATAAGCAATCAAAAGAGCTGCGGACGCAATATGAGATGGTGTGCGTTCAAATTTTATGATAAGCCAAATCAAGCAAGCAATGGCGATTATCGGTAAGATGCTGTACAGCAAAGAAAATGTAGTAGATGCCGTGTCGCCTACGATTGAATATGTCCAAGTATTTGTGCTTTGTGCTATGCCGACAAACTCTAAAGCTCGTTTAATCGGGTTTACCCCTTGAATTAAGCACAGTCCGGACCACGCAATAACCATGACGCTCGTAAATACGCCAAGTGATTTTCCGAAAGCTTTTATGTCAGATGTAATCTTACGCTCTTTGACAGCATCTGCAACAAGCACTATCACTGCTATCAATAGTACTCCGCCGCCGTAAGAAAGCCCGGTCGGCGCTTCATAGAGTGTCGAGATGACAACAGAGAAAAGCAACCACAAATATGCGAAGAAAGTTCGCTTTTTAAGGGCGTAAATCAATGCGATAATTGATATTATGCCGAATTTCACGCTAAGTGTACTAAGCGCCGGCACTATTATCATGAAGAAAAACGCAAAGTCTTTGCCGAAAATATTTTTGTAAACCAAGAAAAGGCAAACAATTGTTGGCAACAGCCATATGAAGTTGTAACTGAAGTATGATGCGCCTAATATATCACCGTTAAACAAGCCGTATGCTATACTGCCAAGACTGTGTGCCAACATATGACCGTCGAACGAATTTACGATGGGGATTTTGCCCCAAGAAAGCAAATCATTTACAAGCATGCCTGCGTTTGCTTGTTCGAAAACCTCTGCACCTGTAGTTATTTGAAGCGGGGGGACGGCGGTGAAGAAAGAAAGGGATACAAGCAAGCCTATTATTGCAAGCGTTTCCCAATGAGCAAACTCTTTTAACTTTCTCATGAAGCGTCTGCCGCCGAGTGCATATAAAGCAATGCAAACGATTATACAAAGTCCATATGTCAGTTTTGCCGCAAGCATTCGGTTTTCAATGAGTACTCCATGCTGATTAAGAATATTGCAAAATTCAAGTGCGAAACCGGAAAACAACATTCCGAAAGAGAGAGGAACGAACGCAAATTTAAGACGGCTTAAGTCGTCAACATTCATGATTCTTAAAACAGCAAGCACAGCGGCGGTGCATATTAAAAGAATTATCCCGAAACGGAATGATGTAGGCGAACTTTGTATGTTAGGGTCTTGAAGAAGAAAGTTTACGAAAAGAGCAATCCCGAAGCTTGCGTACAACGCGAACTTGAACATCTTGAAATCCAAGAACGGACGTTTTATAAAAATAAGTGTTGCAAGAATAATAACCAGAGAAATCTGTATACCGTAATTTTGAAAACAGTCTAATCTTCCTAAGTTATTATATTTGTTAAACACAAAAATCACTGTAAGCGCGAGTCCGCATATGGAAACGGCGTTTAGAAAACTGAATTCATTTTCTTCCGTTTTTTGTTCGGCACGTTTAGTAAACCAGTGGCAAAATAAAACCGATATGACGAGAAATAACGGTATAATGGCTATGTTAAATATATTAAAGTTAGATATTCTTTGCGAGGCGTCTATTCCTACAAAGCTTGCACTGCCAAAGACACGGTTAAAACTTGTAAAACCAATACTGTTCTCTGAAAACGGATTAATCGTAAGAGATAACAGTGCGGTAAAAAACAGCGAAGTTGGCAATGTTCGCCCTGCGTTAGACAGTACGTTTTTTACAAAGGCAGTTATTTTTCTTGTAAAGGCAGTTGTTTTCACGCGTTATATTTCCTTCTCCAGTTTTTTACCAGTATCTTCATAAGGTCGCTGTTTCCCTTGAAAAAACTGATTTTTGTCGGTGTCTTACCTTTTTTCGGATATGCCCTTGTTACGGGCACTTCACAGGCTTTCATATCTAATTGACTTGCACGTACAGACAGGTATGCAAGAAGCTCATATGTCATGAACACATCGCGAAACGGCAGTACATTCGGGTGAGTCAGATACTTTCGCGAGTATGCGCGGTAAGCATTTGTAGTGTCGGTGAATTTTTTTCCTGCGGTCAGGCTGATTATCGGAGCATGGATAAGCTTTACCGAAATATGGCGCATAAAAGGAGTGTTAATTGCCTTACCACCTTTAACAAACCGCGACCCTTGAACCAAGTCATAGCCTGCATCAAGTTTTTCGATAAACCTTGGAACGTCTTCAATGCTGTCCTTATTGTTTCCGTCAATAGTGATAATGCCGTCATAACCACGCTCTAGCGCCCACCACATACCCATGCGAAGCTGTGCACCCTGTTTTCCTACGTCATGTTTGACAAGAAGTGAGTTTACGCCAAGCGATTTAAGCTTTTCCTCGTTGGTACAGCCATCGGTAGAGCCGCCGTCGCAAATGATTATATCCACAAGCTTGTCTATGCCGTGTTTTTGCGCTCGTTTCAGTTCTTTGGCAATCCTTTCGCCCTCGTTTATTATGGGGATAAGCAGACAGTATTTCGCTTGTTTTGGCGAGTACTCATCACACTCGAAGCAGGGGACTCCTGCGATATTTTTGTAGGTCATGCTCTTACTTCCTTCGCTAAGCCAGCAATATATTCTATAGTTTGTTTCACTTTGTCAAAATCATTCGGGTTTCCCATTTCAATTGAGAAATATCCGTCAAATGGCAAAGCGAGTAGATGACGTTGAAGTTCACGCTTTTCAAGCGGTACGAGTTTCGGTTCGGAAAAATGAATGTGATTTACATAGTCGAGATTGTCGGCAATCAGCGAAACAGGTTCGTCATAGTAAATCATCGTGCCGAGGTCTACGTTGACTTTAAGTCCTTGGATTTTGCGGCAAAACTCAAATGCTTCGCCTGTTTTGTTTATGAAATTTGTTCCGTAAATAGGCGGATTAGGTTCAAGAGCCATTACCGTACCGTATTCCGTCGCGTACGCGGCAATTTCTGAAAAAAAGGCTGTTGCGATTTGCGCGGCATTTTCTGTGCCGTCCGCAATGTTGCGGTTTTTCGGACAGCCGAATACCATGTTTCCGCAGTCTATTGCGGCGGCGAATTCTATCGCCGTTTTTGTGTAGTCAATCAGTGATTGACGTTCTTCAGCCGAGCCGAAAATGCTTTCGGTTCGTCCGTACCAAATTGACTGCATTGAAGATATCCGCAAGCCGTGCTCGTCAAATAGTCTTTTCGCAAATTCCTTAGCTTCGCTTAAACGCTCGTAAGGCTTTTCGGGGAATATTCTCGTCGGAGCGATTTCCAAGCCGTGAAAGTCGACAGTGCTGAGAAATTTGTACATCTCTTCATCATGCTCTGCGGACCATGCTATGTTTGAAATTGACAGCTTCATATTTTTTCACCCGCAATAAATTCTTTTAAGTCTGTCAGAACCTTTTTATCGCCGCAAATATATCCGTTTTTGCCGCCGAAAAGCTCTGCATACTTGGTTTTGAAATCATAGTTAAACGGTGTCGTCGATACTTCGTTTAAAAATTCAGTGTTTTCGACATTGGCATAAACCTCTGCCGCAGAAAGCGGACCGACCGCCAAATGTAACAGCGGAATATTGTGCTTTATGGAAATTTCAATGTGTTCCCACAGGTTTGACAGATTGTAAAACTGGAATACAGAGCGGCTGTCGGTAAAGTTAAGCGCAGAAAAATTCAGACGCCCAAAAGTGTCACGAAGGTTTGTTTCCTGCTCTGTTGTGACAGATAGTTTGTAAAAACCGTTGTCCTGCAACAAATAGCAGTCTTTGATTATCGGTTCTTTTTCCGAAAACTCGTCATACTTTGCTTTGTTGAGCATGGCGGGAAAAAAGTGAATTAAATCATATATAAAATTCTTTTTCAAACCTTTTCCGAAAAGGGCGGGCAAACGCAAGACGTGACAGTTCGGCACTATTTCACGCGCCATTTGTTCTAGCTTAAGGCGGTGCAATCCGTAGGCGGTAAGCTTTTCGGGGTCAATCATGTGGTCTTCGTTGATGCCGATGGTGTTGTCTAAAACGGCAATACTTGAAATCAGAACAAGTTGTTTTGGTGCTATTTTTCGAATGTTTTCTGCTGCATTTTCAATGTTTTTGAGGTCGGCGGCGGGATTGTTGTTAGCAAGGAACATCTCGGCGGGAACGCCTGAATAGACAAGCAAATCCGGCTTTGTGCCAAACGCCGTTTCAATATTTTTGCTGTTATAAAGCGCATCAAAGCTGTGCTTATCTGCGATATTTGAACCTACAAAGCCTGTGAAACCTACAAGTGAGTGCACATTAACCTCCTGTGTTTTTGCGTGAAAATCCTTTTATTTCAGTTCTTTCTTTTCAACCGAACTGAATGTATAGTTTTTGGGTAACTGCAATTTTATGATGTTTGACTGGTACTTACATATAACAGCAAGCAGAGAGAACAACGCGCCGAAGCCTACGGCAATCAGAATAAACGTTGAAGCCCAGCCGGGAGCGGTACTAATTATAAAGAACGTAATAAGACTGTATATTATCGCGAGCACGGAAACGCCTAAAAACGTTATAGCCGCCTTGAAAGCGAGAGAGGCAATATAGTCGGTATGGAATATCAGCGTGTCGGTCATTAGGTTGAAGTTTTCGCGAAATCTTCGCTTGTGAATATTTCCGATATCCGATTGCACAGTTGCGGATGCGAGGCCTGTAAGAAGATAGGCTATATTCCGATTAACAATCCGCGTTCCTACGTCGGCGGTCTTGTTTTGCCCGCGCCGTGAGGATAAAATCATAAGTGATGACACAAACCGCTCTGAAATTTGTCCTTTATAATAGCTGTTAAGCATACGATAAAACAGCTTAGAGCTTGTTCGGGTTTTGTTGGGCACAAGAAAAACGAAGTCGTTGCCTTGCTGGCAAACGCTATACAACTCTCGTATTACAGAATAGTCTATGTTTGCATCTATCGACGGGATTTCAAGTATATAGTCACCGACAGCAAGCTCGACACCTGCCGTTAAAGCCGACTGCGAGTTATGCCAGTGGGCAAGTGTGACGACTGAAAAAGGCAGCTGAAGTTCTTTCAAAACGCCCGCTGTGCCGTCGCGTGAAAAGTTATCCACAACGATTATTTCAAAAAACTTGAATATGTTCGACAATTCACTATGCAGAGCACTCAACTTTTCGGTAAGTGCCGAAGCATTATCATTAACCACAACAACTGCAGAGATATAATTTTCTTCTAAGTTTTTCATTTTAGTATACTATCCAAATCATATATTGTATTAATTTTCCCGGAGAACACTGAATAAAACTGCGGCTTGTCCGAATATTGACGAATAAGTGTCGGGCGGCTGTCGTCTATTTCCGAAGCTTTGAGTATGGGTTTCAAAGTAAATAGCGACTTTACGTATTCAATCTTGATGTTAGGATTGAGATATTTTTTAGCTATTTGCCTCATCTCTACATATGCGGTGGGCGGGTGGTACTCGCAACTGTTGCAGTTTTGCATATGTTCTGAACTGCACATAGAGTTCTTTTCCTGACACGGAAACGTCGGCAGCGAATCATAAGATGTTATATGCGGCGTCTTAGAAACGGTGGTTAACGAGTGATAACCGCTTTTACCAAACGGCATAAGACTGAAGAAAGGTCCGTCCATAACGGTTAGCCCGACTTTACCGACATTTTCACTTACATTGCATAAGACAACTTCGCATAGTTCATACTTAATATCAAGAGGCTCGAACCCTGCAAGTTTGTGGATTTCATTTACGCCCGCATAGGTGGCATTCAATACCCATGGCGCAGAAAAAGCTTCGCCTGAATCAAGGCTTATAATATATTTATCATTTTGCGCTTTTATCTCGGATATAGCGGCTTTGAAAAAGAATTTTACGCCGCTTTCAAGCGCTTGTTTGTACATCTTTTCACCAATCAGCTTTGCGTCAAACGTGAACTCGTGAGTATGAAAAGCTTTGTCTATTGCTCCCGCATTAAAGTATTGAGCAGTATTAGTTATTTCATCACATTGAACATTGACATTTGAACAGAATTTTGCAAACTGTTCTCCGTTAGTCCAACTGTAATGAGCGGCAACGGCGTATATTTGGTCAAAATCGAAAAGAATACAGTCGCTGTAATCGTCAAGAAAGCGTTTGAAGTATTTTGCAGACTTCATTGCCGTAGAGTATGACCGTGGATAGTGATATCCGTTATGCACACGGGCTTGATTGATGTACGAGCCGCGCAAAAACGGCGATTCGTCACAATCAAGCACCGCGACAGCATGTCCTTGTTTTGCGAGGGCAATCGCGGCATAAAGTCCGTATATTCCCGAGCCGATTATTAGTCGGTCATAATTAAAACTATCAAAAGCCATAAGTGTAGAAAAATTTTGCTTGAAAATAAGTATAGTTTGTTGCGTAGCTTGTTTTTATCAATTTTCGCCGTGAAATCGTGTATTTCACGGCTTTTTTCTGCCTTTTTTGCTTTTGCAACAAACTATAGTTTATTGCAAAAGCAAACAGCTTAACTGTGCCATAGCATACCACATTATCAGCCGGATTGCAACTTCTTTTTCTACTCTTTTCTCTGCTTTTCATGAAATTTTGCGTAGAAACATTCTTACGTTGCCCTTAAAATGTTCTTACGCAACCTAAAATAGGAGAACATTTTATGCCAAAAAGTAAACAGCGTGAACCGCAGGAGTTCGGTTATGTTCGCGTTTCAATGAAAGACCAGCATGCCGACCGACAACTTATTGCGCTTTTGCCCTATAATATTCCAACAGGAAACATATATATGGACAAGCAGTCGGGCAAGGATTTCAACCGTCCTAAGTACAAGAAACTGTTGCGAAAGCTGCGACGCGGTGACATAATATACATTAAATCTATCGACCGTTTAGGCCGTGACTATGCTGAAATAATAGAGCAATGGCGAATGCTCACGCGCGAAAAAGGCGTAGATATCAAGGTGTTGGATATTCCGCTATTAGACACAACATTCTGTAAAGACTTGCTTGGAACATTCATTGCGGACTTAGTACTACAAGTGCTGTCGTTCACGGCGCAGCAAGAGCGGGAAATTCTATTGCAACGTCAAGCAGAGGGGATCGCTGCGGCTAAGGCTAAGGGAGTAGTATTCGGGCGCAAGGCGGTAGACTTGCCGAAGGATTTTGAAGAGATATACAAACGTTGGCGAAAAAAAGAACTGTCTAACGAGCAAGCCGCAGAGTTGTGCGGGTTCAGTGTTCGGACGTTGTATACTTTAACCGCGAAATGGCGGGAAGAAAGTACCTAAGCAAAAGAGCCTAGACTTGTGCAATGTATCTTTGTTCGTGTAAGTGAAGTGTTTTAGGAGTTTTTTAAACATATTGCAAAATATTCCGTTATGTGATATACTGAGTATGGATAGTATATCAAAAATATGTTATGCTTTTACTGTAAAGGAAATATGACTATGAAAAAGAATATTTTATCTATGCTTATCGCAACAGTGATGGTATTGGTTACGGTTCCATTAGCGGTAAGCGGCGCAAATGTAGAAGGCACATATAATCATATTGTTAAAACAATCCTTGAACCGACATTAGATTATGGCTATGTGTACTCAAATTCATACTACACAGGGGATTTCACTGTAGAAGCAGGCTTAAAGACGTTATGTGCGAAAACAGGTGAAGAGGTAGAAAAGTCCGATTATGAACGCGTTAAGGAAGGCGGAGAATACGACTGGGGCGGCCCGGGATCTAAGTGGGGAATGAAAGACCCAAGCGGCGAAATTATTGTGCCTGTTATATATGATGAAATAGGTCAAAAAGTTTCTTCCGACGGATTGATAATGGTTGGCTTGGATGTGGTAGAGTCGGGTAGAAAATATGGATTTGTCAATACCAACGGCGAAGTGGTCGTTCCCATTATTTATCAGAAAGTGCGTGAATTTAGCGATGGATTAGTGGCTGTTAATTCAGGTGGCCAAAGTGTTAATGGTGTGTTCGTCAGTGGTAAGTGGGGGTTTGTCAATACAAGCGGAGAGGTAGTAATTCCGCTTATATACGATGATGTTGATGATTTTTACGACGGCATGACAATAGCAGGAATAGACGGCGCAAGAAAAGGCGTTTACATTGTGGGGAAATGGGGTGTCATTGATAAAAACGGTGACACAGTAATTCCTATTATATATGATGTTATTGACGACCAACGGAAATATACTCCCGACACTTTTGAGGTTCGTGTGGGAACATGGCAAACCGGCAAATGGGGAGTTATTAACTCGAAAAACGAAGTAATAATTCCGATTATATATGACGACATAATGAGCGGTTCTTTTAGAGATGACGGCATTGTTATCGCTGAGAAAAACGGCAAATGGGGAATGGTCAACTTAGACGGCGAAATTATCATTCCATTTAAGTATGGTTATGTCAGAGAATTCAGTGAAAATTTTGCAGTTGTTCGTATAGGCGAGTGGGATAGCGGTAAATGGGGATTTGTCGATGCAAGCGGTGAAGTTGCAATTCCGGTTATGTACAGTCGCGCAAGCGATTTTCATAACGGTTTGGCTATGGTCAAAACAGGCGAGTGGTGGGAAGACAATGAAAAGGGATTTATAAATACAAAAGGTGAGGTTGTAATTCCGCTGATATACGATCAAATAATCGGCGATTTTTCCGAAGATCTTGTAGTCGTACAAAAAGACGGTAAATGGGGAGCAATAAACAGGAAAAATGAAGTTGTTGTTCCTATTATATATGACAGTATGTGGCAAGATGATAATGGATTGTTGATTGCAGAGATTGATGAAAAAGCCGGCATGATTAATTCGCAAAACGAGATTATAGTTTCGTGTGATAAATACAGTCAAATAGGTGGCTTTATCAACGGCTTAGCCATGGTTCGCATAGGCGGCGAATGGCAGATGGACGCATGGAATGAGCAGCGTATATTGGTCGGAGGTGAATTCGGGTTTATTAATACAAGCGGTGAAGTTGTAATCCCGATTGAATATCAAGATGCGGTCAGAGCAGGAACAGATGATGGAACTGAGTATATTTGGGTTCAGAAAGACGGTTTGTGGGGGATTCTTGCTATAACAATTCGAAATTGCAACTGTGTCGGCGACACTCACCAAGCAAGGGAACTTGGGCGTGTTCGTGGTGACGATGTCATAACAACTTTGGATGCGCTTGAAATTCTTAAGTACATTTCAAAAAATGAAACGAGTATGATTAATAAATGCGATGGTGCGTTTAATGCTGCTTGTATCACGGGAAATGATGCTCCGACAATTAACGATGCATTAGAAGTATTGAAATATTTAGTAGGATTGCCGAACATGATAGGCGGCATGGTATAAAGTAAATAAAAAAACGCTCTGACTTTTTAGTCGGAGCGTTTTTTTGTGTGAAGATGAGTGGCACGGGAAAGGTACAGTTTCTGTTTGTTCACATTAATTTTTTATATACCGACGGAGATATGCCTGTCTTTGTCTTAAATTGTCTGGAAAAGTGAAATTGATTGTTGTAATTAAGTTTTT
>JGI994J12354_10001710_pt1 | contig 22067 bp, 20 predicted proteins | sample IntmicLarv3ML3BL_FD_12354 | JGI IMG/M metagenome (IMG submission 12354) | reverse complement strand
AAAAATATTTTGTATTTGAAAAGTTACCCAGAAGGACAATTTGTGCCATGCTGAATGGTTTTAGTCTTTATTTATGGAGTGTAAATTATATTGTCAAAAGGTGTACCTTATGAGAAAAGAACCGAAGGAGAAAGATTTATGCCTGTACCCAAAAACGCACCCATAGAAGCATTAATCAAAGAAGAATTGAAAGAAGCACTATCAGCCAATTAACGCAAGCATCTGAGTGGAATGAAAATCTTCTTGCCTTACAGGAATTTGTGAACGCCTATTCTTCAGAACTCAGTAAATCTAAACTATTACCATGATAGCAGATTTTAGCAAGCTGTTATCTGCATTAAGAAAAGCGTAAAGAGTGTCTCAAGAAGAACTCGGTAAGAAAATAGGTATAAGCAGACAATGTATTTCATCTATTGAGCGTGGCGATGTCATGGGCAACATATAGCCTCTGTTAATTTCTTTTCCATTAACTGCGAAAATGAATTAAAAACTATTGTGGGTAAGCATAATGATTTCTTAAAAGGTTATATGAGCGGAAGTGTAGATGGAAAAACCATGTATAACAGTGAGTAAAGGGCAATAGTTCATGACTACAGAAATAAATCGCAAAGGGTTAAACACATGCCAGAATTAAAAATGGAACTGAAAGCGCAGAACTCAAACAAACAAAAATTTTAGGAGGTAAATGGTAATGCCAGAAAACATTGGAGACAATATCAATATTGTAAAGCGCACAATCACTGTATTTTTTCTCTTAGACAAATCAGCATCTATGAAAGGCGAGCGAATTGCAGCATTAAACGCGGCAATCCCTGTGACTGTCGATGCATTAAAAGAAATTTGTGAAGACAATCCTAATCTTCGTATCGTGATTAAGGTTATTGAGTTTTCAAACCAAGTTGAGTTAACAAGCGGTGCCAACGGCCAAGATGTCGACAACTTTATATGGCGTGACCTTGTGGTTGATGGCTATACAGCTACCGCATCTGCAATAAACCTTTTAAGTGATAATCTCAGCCTTGAGATTATGCCAAAACGTGGGTATCCTCCCGTTTGTGTCCTTATTTCTGACGGTTATTGCACCGAAAAGGAAGAACTTTATAATGCGGCGATTGACAGATTAAACAATGAGCCGTGGGGACGCAAGGCTGCACGAATTGTAATTTCAATTGGTGACGATTTAGACGAAGTGGCATTGCGTAAGTTTGTAAACAAAAATGGCGAATATATCAATTGCACAGACGCAAGTCAAATAAGAGATTATGTAGTGACGGTAACTACTAATGCTACTTTATCGCAATCTGAAAGCACAATGCCGAAAGACGAGGATTCATTTGATGATGTTTCGGGCGCAGAAGCGGCAGAAGAAGTTGACCTTGATGATACCTTTTAAGGAGCGGAGAATATGAATGATGAAAAAGAAATAAACTCCACAGGTTCATCGCCCAAAGATGATGTTTTTACAACCGAACTACCGACCGAGGAAACAACTGAAACATCGGAAGATGCACTTGCTGACTTATCTATTGAAACGATAGATGTTGTCTCTGCGGATCTTTCTATGGAAGAATCCGTAGCCGAAGCATCAGATTTAGTCGAAATGTCGGATATATACGAAAGTAGCATTTATTCTTGTTTCGCCTTAAAGGTAAAAGGCGCTTCTCATATCAGGGATAATACTAATTGCCAAGATTCATTTAAAATATCCACGATTGATGTTGATGATAAGACTGCGATAATAGCTACCGTCGCAGACGGTCATGGGAGTAAGAAATATTATCTCAGCGAATTCGGTGCGTGCATCCTTACAGATTGTTTGCAAAATGTCTTACATAATATATTGCAAAAAAAAGACGCAAATTTTATAGATATCATGTATAAGCGAATAAAAGAAGAATTACCCATGAAACTTTTTACAACATGGAGCACGAATGTTTTAGAGGATTATTCACACCGCGTCGAAAATGGGAATGAATGCGAAATGGAGTCAGAGCTTGATATTTTAGTTAAATACGGAACCACTGCGATGTTTTGCGTAAGCTACGAGAACTCGTTATTATTTGGCAAACTTGACGGAAACATTGTTGTTGTCGAAGACGATGAATGTTACGAGCCAATTTGTGATGATGACGATTTAATGGGGTCTGAAGCATATTCTATGTGTAATCGCGAGAATGCTCTTAATAAATGGAATTTCGGAATCTCACACTCTTCTGATTTTCTTACTGTAAGCACAGATGGTCTTCGTAATGCTTTTGGTGATGATGATGACAACACATCATTTCTTGAAGCAATAAAAACTATAAACGAATACATAAAAACACATGAGATTGAAGAAACACGACAGTCGTTGCCACCGTTTTTGCGGCGTTGTTCCGATAACGGAAGCGCTGATGATATAACTCTTGTTTGTTTTTCAAAAAAACCAGAAGGGACGGATAATAATGGTTAAAAAGGGTGACAAGGTCAAAACTGCATCTGGATATGAATTGACAATAGCTGACGGGCCGAAAAGTGGCGGACAAGGGTCTGTATTTCTTGCTAAAAGCAATGAAGGGTCATATGCTTTAAAAATTTATCACGAGGGATATTTGGGATCAGAAAAAAACCGTAAAAAGCTCTGGGATGATTTGTTGAGAATTTATGATCCCGGAAGCAACGGAAAGCAACCCAGTGGTGCTTTTGTTTGGCCAAAAGACCTTGTTAAAATAGATAAATCGTTCGGATATGTAATGGATTGGGTTGATTTTAAGCGCTTTAAAAAGATGAACAAGATGAAATCAAATACTAAATGCAACCCATCATTACAAACCAAAGCATTAATTAGCTTGAATATCTGCACAGCATTTGCACAGTTACACGCTAAGGGTTTCTGCTATCGCGACATCAATGACGAAAACATTATGTTTGATCCCCTAAACGGAGACATTAAAATTATTGACAATGACAATGTTGGTGTGGAAGGGCATTCTACGTCTGATGTCCGTGGAGTTCCTGACTACATGGCGCCTGAAATCTTGCGCGATTTCAAAAATGTTTCGCCATCAAAACGCACAGACTATCATTCTCTCGCTGTATATCTTTTCCAACTTTGGTGTTGGCATCACCCGTTTGAAGGCACAAAAGCGATTGATTGCCGTTGTTTTGACAGAGATGCAAAAGTGAAATTTTTTGGTAAAGAACCAGTATTCATTTTCAGTGATATAGATAAAACAAACATATTGCCAGAAATTGTGGATAAAGGAACAATAGACGAAGCCGATTATTCTTATGTCCACAAGTTTTGGAAAACTTGCCCTCCTGAACTACAATCGCTATTTCGCACTGCATTCGGAGACGGCGTTAACAACCCAGAAAAGCGAATTTTAGAAACAACTTGGATTAAAGTATTTCAAAAAATATATGATACAGTTAATGAGTGTCCATATTGTGGCGCTGGAAACTGTTTTACTCCCAATGTGCCATGCTGGAGCTGTGGAAAATTATACAAACCTCCCGTGTTGCTGACTGTAAAAAACAAAAACAACAACACAATATCGGCAACTGTAGCTGCTGTACCTAAAAAGCATTTATTGAAACGACACTTCACACGCAAGGAAGCCGATAAAGAAGTTATTGGAATTTTTGTTACACACCCACAAAATCCAAAAATAATCGGATTAAAAAATGAAACCAGTGATGCGTGGATATTTGTAAACGAAAAGGGCGAAACAAAAGATGTGCCGAACGGTCGTTCAGTTCCGGTGACAACAAAGAATGTGATTAATTTTGGTGAAAATTATAAGATATATGTAGGTGAGTTCATCGGCGATTAAGATCAACCGCATTGATGTAGTTCTATTTTGAGGGAAGGTGAGGTTTATGGACAACAATAAAGCACAAGCGATTTGGAATAAAATTGATTCCGTCGATAATGCTAAGGATTTGGCTGACATGAGAAGTCAATTGCTCTCGAGCAAGGAAAATGAGCAGTCTTCAACAATGAGCCAAACCCAGTATACACAGCAAGAGTATGAAACTGCCATTTCTCAAACAAACGATAAAGAGCAGTTGGCTGCATTAAAAGAAAATCTTTTGACGCAGCAAGACGATTCGCAGTCTGACGGGCAAAGCCAAAGCGGTCGGATGTCTATGGGCGGAGTTGAGCCTGATTGTGAAGAAGAAAAGGTATTACAAAAAACAAGGTAGGTGATGGCATTGATCTATCGCGATGCGTTGAGTTTGATACGACGCGGGAACTGGAATGACAGCACAATTAAAGAGAAGCTTGATGCTTTGCAGGCGATTGAAGATGAAATGGCACACCGGCAAGGCAGGAATCGTTGTTTGGTCAAAGAGCAGTCATTAAATACCGACGATTACCTTGAGTGTGGTCGGTATGATTTTTTTCAGCGCAAAGAAATTGTTATCAATACAGCTGTGCTGAACCAAGAAGACAGCGAAACCGCGGTTCAAACGGTACTTCATGAGGGATATCACGCATATCAAGATCAAGCAGCAAATGGGTTGGCCGTTCATGATAATGAAGATCAAGTAGCTTTGTGGCGTGATAATTTAGATATTCGTAGATATATTTCTTATGAGCGAAATGAACGGACATATAGCTCTCAAGCACTTGAAAGCGACGCAAACAAGTATACAGATGAGGCATACAGACAGCTTCGCTGGGAATCTGACGCAGAACATTCCGGTCAAAGCGAGTTGTTAAACCAATACCACCCCGCATTTCAAAAACTGGTTGACGAGAACGAAAAGTATCGTGCCGTTAGGCGCGAACAAGGAATTACAAATTAAGCGAAAGGAGTGTATGTATGCCTGGGAAAGCAAAGGTTGTCTTTGGGGATGTTTTAAACAGCAACCCTTTTGTAAGCATCAATGATACAGTTAAAGTTTCTATCCCCGGAATGTTTCAAGGTAAAAATTGCAAACTAAATCTGAATGATGAGTTGCTTAGCAAGCACTTACTGTTGATTGGCGGAACTGGTTGCGGGAAAACAAACGTAATGTTTTTAATAATCAAACATTTGAAAAAAAGTATGACGCCCAATGATGTCATGATTATTTTTGACACAAAGGGTGATTTTTATAAAGAGTTCTATGTGCCTGCGGACAAGGTTATATCTAATTCAAAGCAATATGCAGATAAGTCAGAGAAGTGGAATATATTCAGAGAAATTGCGGCAGATGGCTGGGAAAATGATGCGATAATTATGAATGCTAATGAAATTACATACTCTCTGTTTTATGATGCCATATCAAAAAACAACAGCAACCCATTCTTTCCCCAAGCGGCTCGTGATTTATTTGCATCGATTTTGATCCAAGAAATGCGCAATGGAAGCATACCAAATCCAAACATTAAGATTCAGCCAGAGCTATACAAGAAAAAATTCTTAAACAACGCAGTTCTGCAAGCCAGTTTGAATTCTTTGTCCGTGCCTATGCTTAAAAATTGGATAACGAGTCCCGATTTGCAATCGATTTTTACCTATACCGGTGATGGCGATAACACGCAAGGTTTAGGTGTTTTAGCGGAACTTCAATATGTTATAAGGCAAGTCTTAATAGGGGAATTCGCGCAGCAAGGTTTCTTTTCAATGAGAAACTTTGTGAAGAAGAAGGGTGCGAAAACACTTTTTATTGAATATGATTTATCGCTGGGGTCTATGTTAGCTCCCATATATCGGATACTTTTTGACTTGGCTTTAAAAGAAGCAATGGGACGCACAAAAACTGAGGGGAATATCTATCTCATATGCGACGAATTTAAGCTCTTACCCAATTTGCAACACATTGAAGATGCTGTGAATTTTGGACGGAGTTTAGGTGTAAAAGTCATTGCAGGTCTTCAAAGTATAAAACAGCTTCAAGAAATTTATGGAGACGACAAAGCAACTAATATAATAGCCGGTTTTTCTTCTCTTTTTGCTTTCCGAATGAATGACACTTCTTCACGCGAATACATTAGTAAATTGTATGGCGAAAACTATACAATAGACGAACATTTATCTCTTGGGAATAAAATTATTGAAAAAGAACGCTCTGGTAAAACTGTAGAGGACTGGGATTTGAATTTATTAAGAACGGGAGACGCAGTTATAGGTTTGAATGACAATAGACCGTTTCAGTTTAAATTTGATTTGTATAAGTAAGGTGGTGAAACTCAATGTACTCAATCTTTAACCAACTGACAAATATGGCTGTTTCAAGCATCAATTCAGCCTCTAATACGGTGACGGCAAATATTACTGCCCGCGCAGAAGCCAGGAACGCCGCTATAAGAGCGCAGAACACTGAGTTAGCCAATGTGATTGCAAGGGGGATTATGGATTATCACCCCTGCCCTGTTGAATGTTTTTTTGATGATTCTGGCACAGGAACAAAAGGCAACACGGTTATTTCTGGGGGGTCACAATCTGTTAGGAATCGAACGGTTATTTCTTCGATAGGATCATTTTATTATTCTTCGATTCCTGTTATTATACTGCATCAAGCAAATAAACAATTAGAAAACATGGCTATGGATAATTATAAAAATATATTGTTTATTAACAGCAACAATCCATTTTATGATCCGATAATCGGATCGACTTATTCGGCAATACGCACCATTGCCGTTGAAGCGAGTAGCGATATTGTAAAAATCCAGCCAAATGGGACGTATTACATTCAAGGCATAATGGAATATATGAAACACATGGGAGTCGAACCGAGCATTTATGCGTTTGCTTCTTTTTCTTATGATAAAGTCTTAGATAAAATAATTAATGGATTAATCCCTGATCCACCCGCCGAAAGCATTAAAAAATTATTACAGCAAGGCGAAACCGAACGCGGAGCTATTCATCTATTCTTTGAAGAACTTCTTATGCAATTAGACAATATTACGCCTAAAAAATTAAGTAAAGTACAAAGAATTAGCGTTACGAGTGCGGTGACACATGATTTAAGTATAATGATTGATATACCGCCGTCTACCCATTCCTTATCTACAAATTTGTTGGTAAGTGACATTAAAAGCGCTCTTTCACTTAATAAACCTTTTTTGTTGGTAATAGATGATATTCAAATATCAGACAACAAAGCGTTAAAAGAATTGCTCAGGCAGTTACCAGATAGTTGCGTTCTCCATATTGCTAATAACGATTTATTTTCTTCTTTTGGCGGTGATGAAAACACCTTTGACACTATCACAGGTAAAGCAATAAGAAGAATAATATTTAAGCATAACAGCGCAAATTCAGCAAAAAAGTGGTCTGAAGCTTTTGGTGAATATGATCATCAAGAATTCGTTCATAGCCATGGGTATTCAAATGCTCCTGGCGGTCTTCCCGGAGTCACTCATGGCACATCAACATCCAACGTGAGGAAATATAAAGTGTCTCCAGAAGCAATCACTAAAATGAACGATGGAGAAACATATTTTTATGATTCAATGAATGATACGATTGTTCACACATTCATTGCGCCATATCGAGTGAGGTGAAGATTGAAATATGAAATTATTAAAATCAAAACAGAACCAGTTGATGCCCTATTTTCAACGCGGATACAAGTATTATTATTCTACCCTCACGCAAGATGAAATGGTTTGTTACAATGCTATTTTATCTGGGCTGTTAGCATTTCAAAGAAAAATTACAATCCCCAAGTTTTGTAGTAATCATATCTTTCAAATCTATCTTTTCATCTTGATTGACAATCCATACCTCTTTTATGTTGAAAATTTGGGAATTGCCTCAGAATACTACATAGAAGATAAAACTGAATTATCCGTTACATATTTGTATGAACCGGCTCAGGTCATTGACATGATAACAAAAGCCGATGCCAAACACTCAAACTTCGTTGCTTCTCTCGCAAATCACGACGCGATGAATAAGGCTCTCGCTGTTCATGACTATTTTTTAGATAACATTCAATATGATAATGCCAGCAATCTATTATCATTCACTGCAATAGGCCCCTTGCTGCACGGTGCTGGTGTGTGTGCTGGAATATCATACGCAGCAAAAATAATGTTTGACCAATGCGGCATAGATTCTGTGATTGCTCAAGGTGAACTGTTCGATCTAAAAACAAATTATACCGAACCCCACGCATGGAATTTGATTAAATTGAACAATTCATTTTTTCATTTTGATATTACAAGCGATATAGGGCTTAGCGATCATGTTAAGCGGTATGATTACGTTGGTCTTAGTACCGAAGAAATCAAAAAAGATCATTTGATTGTAACCGGACTAATCGATTGTCCTGTATCCAATAATTATTATTTGCACATGGGGCTTACCCTAAAAAAGAAATCTGACTTTGAACGGATAATCAACAAAACTTTATGTTCTGGTGAAACCAATATATGTTTCAAAATTATTGCTGATGCTGAAGTTGAAAAAATTCAAGATCAACTTGAGATTATAATACAGAACCAACTGAATGTCACGAGAAGTAATTATAGCCGTTTTTATATTGAACCCAACGCAACGCAAAAGGTTTTTTGCGTCCGATTCGAGAAGTAAAATGGAAAGTGAAGGGAACATTGCAATGAGCGGGGAGTTAAGCCACTTTGAAAATGGTGGAAGGTTTGCCATTCAAAATGGTCGGATATATTATAATGGCACAAGTGGCGTACGCGTCGTTACATTCGATGGCATAGATATACAGACGATGCACAATGTTCGTCCTAAATCTATATATATTTATGGCGATGAAATTTATTATAGTGACTTGAATAACAATAAAATCTATTCTGTAAAAATTGACGGAACTGCAAAAAAGAAATTGTGCGATGATTCTGCTGAAGATTTTAGAGTAAGCGGTAACAGAATTTATTTTGATAGCGTAGGTCAAACCGATATTTATTATAAGATGAAAACAGATGGAACCGACCGAATAAAATTAGAAATTGATAATTATACGGCTTCCGTGTCAATGTTATCAATGATTGGTGCTTTGTTGGAACTTATCTGTTTAAGCAAAATGGCAACTGTCGGTTTTCGTTAATATGAACGAATAATTGCTTTTGGAAAGCAAAATTGGAGGATGCAAATGAACGTTATTGATGCTTTGAACAAAATTCATAATCGAAAACTGGATGGTCAACATGGTGCCGATATTCTAACTGAATCGGCTTTGGTGTTGAACTATCTTTCTGATATGATTCCGCACGATGATAAAACACGACGACGCATAAAAACAGCATACGAATCCGGTGCAATAAAAATAATGATTAAGCAGAACACAACGCCCCAATTGGCATTTCAACAAGCAAAAGTTCGTCTGCATGAATATGCCGAGGTCAGCCTTGATGTGGCTGACGAAACTATTGCATATTTTTATCGCGCTTTGAATTGGGAACTTCCTGTTGCCTCAATCAACAATTCAAACAACAATCAAATGAGCAATGTAACAGCAAACACAAATAATGAAAAACAATTACATCAACAGATGGTTAACGCATTAAATCAAAAAACTGTCGCACAAGGAAGCCAACCCCCGCCTGCTAATCCTTCTACATCCAAACAAACATTCTATGCGCCACAAACACAAGTGCCTTTTGTTGCGCCAACAATATTGACTCGTAAAATTGCAGAAACAATGCGTGGTCCCAAAGTTGTTGTGCCATCAGGGTATATAACTATTGAAAAAATAGCTTTTTACGAGCGCAGGGATATTTTTGAAATAGAATTACCAGATACCATTCAGGTGATAGAAGAGCAAGTGTTTCAAACATGTGCTTTTTTGAAAGCTATAAACATTCCAAATCAAGTGACAAAAATAAGCGATTCATGTTTCAGCCAATGTGAGGCTCTTGAAAGAATAGAGCTGCCCTCAAGCATTGAAACAATCGGGCGACGTGCTTTCGAGAATTGCTCATCGTTGCAATTTGTGAGTGTTCCTGAAACCATGATAAAAATTAGTGAATATGCGTTTTCGCACTGTTCAAGTTTAGAAAAGTTTCTAACAAAAAGCAACTCTGGTGTAGATGATTACTGTGGTGGTGCGCCACTGTCGCCTAACAGTAATACAGAATTAGGGCAAAATGCTTTTGTCGGTTGTTTCAATTTAAAACTGATTGTTATTCCTCATGGTATTTCAACTATTCAACACTCTCTTGCATACGATTCAGCATTATTACAAGATGTCTACATTCCAAACAGCGTAGTATATATTGAGAGTAGTGCATTTGGCGGCAAAGCGAGTGCGGCTCTTTACCACATTCGTGATGGTTCCTTTGCGCACAGAGAGGTTTTCAATACTAATAATTGGGGACATCATTTGAAATATACTCTTGAATACAAACCCATTATTGTTGCAAAAACAAATTCGGGTGATGCATTTGCGAGATTCATTGATTTCCCCAATAAATATTTGGAGATTGTTCAAGCGGATAAGAGCATCGATGTAGTAGAAGTTTTAATTGCGTTCGAACTTATAGATATAAAGAGAGAATATTTAGTCTATACAAAAAACGAAGTTGATGGTGGTGGAAATGTAACTCTCTATTGTAGCTCAATGGTGCGCCAGAACGGAACTATTACTTCAATTGGGGATATAGAAATTCAAGATGAAATACGAAGAATACAGAATGTTGTCGGATTTCTGTCGAATTAGCTGAGGAAATCATAAGTTATTTTTATGACGCTCTCGGTTGGCCTTATCAATTAAGTGAAAAAGAAAAACCAAACTGGGAGCGGGAACGACAAATCAAAATCCCGTTGTACGGTTTCATCACAGCCTTACATCACTCATGCAAGTGTCTCGAATTTAAAAGGCACGAATTGTGGTGCGGTAATAAATCTTGGTTATAATATATGTAATTATTGCAAACAGCCAATTTTGGTTTCAACATATAATTTATCTTCCCAAGTGCAAACGCCTGTAGTTAATACTGTGCCTTTGTCGCTAAGACCAATTTCATCTCAAAGTGTTGGAGAGAGTACCACACAGAATAATGCAAGCAATTTACAAGCACGAATGGATTTTTAGGAAATCTATTGATTTTAATTTGTAGTGTTGTTTGCGTGTTAACATCATGTTCAAAAGCAGGTAGCGAATCGTTTAACGATACATTGAACAAATCCTCTCTATACCTAAATGGCTTCACCGAAAATATATCTCGTGACAATTTAACGAAAATCGCAGATGGGATAAAAGTCAATGGGGAAAAGCCCATTTTTCGCTTGTTTCCGTATAGGTTGACGGGAATTATTGGGCGCCGACATTTACAATCCTTGGTGACTATGATGCGGTTGCCGCAGAATTCACGATAACAGATGAATATGTTATCGTGACCGATGTTGACGATTATTTGCTGGCCGGGAAATATAAAATATATCAATTGTTTGTTGTGGGGAAATACGAGTATTCTTTTACCTTGTGATGTGAGAAAGGGAATGTCACTTGAGGAAGTATGTGAAAAATTAGGTTTTGAAAAAAACGATGTTGAAAATGAAAAATCAGTTTTGAAGAACAGCAATGCGACATTTTTTTGATTGTGCGTGTGAAATAACCAAAGATGATCAATGCGAATACTATATTGGCAAGAGATTATTAGAAATATTTAACACTCTTTCAAGGTTAAAAATTGATTTTGGAGATGATAAAACGGTTTTGACTGCGATTGAATATTAGAAAGACAGGTTGATGAAGAGGTAAAACAGACAAGCTGTGTTCACTTTTTCAAACCTCAAAACCGAAAATGCAACCTTTTGACGAGGACAAGCATTGTTGTCAAATCATTCATTTAGTGTTGACGATGCATCACAGTGTTAGGGATTCGATGTACATTTATCACAGTTGGAGAACCAGCGGCATGGATTATAATAGGTTTTCATTCAGAATCTTTCTTTGATTCACAAATTAACTGATTATTAACATTGTTAATCTTGTGTATTTTAGGTCGAAACTATATAATCTGTAGTGAAAATATTAAAACACATGGGAGATAAAATCAAATGTCCAAATTCAGATGGTCTGCGGAGCAGGAAAAAGCTATAAAAGCAAGAGATTGCAGTCTTTTGGTGGCAGCCGCAGCAGGTTCGGGCAAAACGGCTGTTTTAGTCGAACGAATCATACAGAGAATATTAAATCCCAATGAAAATATTGATATAGATAAATTGGTAGTAGTTACCTTTACCTCTGCGGCGGCATCAGAGATGAGGGAGAGGATAGAGCGCGCAATCTCGGAAAAAATTAACAACCTATCCGAAAAAGATGATCCAGAATTTAGAAAAAAACTGAAAAGACAGATTACTCTGCTCCCGAAAGCCACAATAACAACACTACACTCCTTTTGCAGAGGTCTGATAAAAGCTAATTTCAACAAAATAGACATAGACCCAAACTTTGCAATAATGAGCTCAATTGAGGCGGGAATATTGAAAGAAGAAGTGGCAGATAAACTTCTTGAAAGCATGTATGAGCGTGAAGACATTGACAGTGAACGTTTCGAACAGGTGGTTGACATATATGGTGGAACGAGGAACGATGATGGGCTAAAAAAACTCATTTTGGACATTCATGAATTTATAAACAGTTGCCCGTTTCCTCTTCAATGGCTTGAAGAACAAACCGACAAATTCAGTGCAGAGAAGCTCAGCAAATGCGCAGGGGATTTTTCAAAAACGCCTTGGGGAGAGTTTGTTTATAACAAACTCAAAGAAGAACTTGCAGTTCTAATAAAGAGGGCAAGTTATTCGGCGGAGTTATGTGACCTTGGCGAGATAAAAGCCTATATAGAAGAGTTTGAAAAATACGCTGACTTCTTTACTTGCTTGTATGACAGTATTTTAAAAGAGGCTTCATGGGACGAACTATATGAACAAATCCGCTCTTTTGAAATGAAAACCTATTACAATAGGTCAAAGACCTATGACCCCGATATTTTAGCGGCTGTTAAGGAGACAAAGGACAGTTTTAAAAAGACAATTGAACTATACAAAGATAGTTTCTTTGCATGTACCTCACAAGAAAACATTTTAGAGATTGAAAAAGTTCACTATGTTCTTGCGGGAGTTAGCGAGCTTGTAAAGGATTTTTCAAAGGAATATCAAGAGAAAAAGAGAAAAAAACGTCTGGTGGACTATGGAGACTTAGAGCACTTTGCGCTCACAATACTCACAGAAAACCCTGAAATTGCAGAGGAACTTCAAAACTATTATGAAGAGGTTTATACAGATGAATATCAGGATATAAACCTAACTCAAGAGACTATTCTCTCTTTGATTTCAAGAAAATCACCAAAGGTGTCAAACCTATTTATGGTGGGAGATATTAAGCAGAGTATTTACGGATTCAGGCAGGCAAGACCTGATGTTTTTCTCGAAAAATACAACCGATATCTTCAGGACGATATGGCAGAAAATAGACTTATAAAGCTGTTTAAAAATTTTAGAAGCAGAAGAGATGTAATTCACAGTGTAAACTACATTTTTTCAGGAATAATGTCAAAGGAACTTTGCGGTATAGACTATAACCGTGAGGAATATCTTTTTTATGGGGCGGATTATGAGGAACCAGATTGGGATGTATCCTGTGAAGTATTGCTTACTGATGATAAAGATACAGAGGATTTTTATACAGACAAGAGAAAAATAGAACTGGAAGCCGCAATGATTTCGAAGAAAATTGCAGAGCTTACAATGTCTGGAAAGATAAAATACAAAGATATTGCAGTGCTTTTAAGAGCAACGAAGGACAAGGCTTCACTTTATAAAGAAATTCTTGAAGATTATGGAATACCGGCATTTTGTGATATAACAATGGGATTTTATCAATCTAAAGAAGTAATGTATATCATTTCGTTTTTGGAAGTAATTGACAATCCCATTCAAGATATCCCTCTTCTGGCAGTGCTTAAATCACCTGCGGGAGGATTTTCTGAAAGTGATATTGTAAATATGAGGCTTATTGATAGAGAAAAAGATATTTACACACTGCTCACAATGTCTGCGCAAGAGGATGAAAATAGTAAGGCAGGAGTTTTTCTTGAAAAATTATCCGAACTCAGGGAGTATGCCGTTGAAGCGGATTTATCTGATTTGATTTTAAAGTTGTTCAGAGATACTGACTGCTTTAACTTTGCTGGAATATATCCTGACGGAACACAGCGTAGGGCAAATCTCAGAAAGCTGTATGATGAAGCTGTTCATTTTGAAAATCAGACTGGAGGCGGTATATTTCAATTTCTCACCCATGTAAAGAGGATAAGGGAGACAAACGGAGATATAGGAAGTGCCACAGTTCTTGGTGAAAATGATAATGTAGTAAGAATTATGAGTATACATAAAAGTAAGGGGCTTGAATTTCCGGTTGTCTTTATGGCAAATATGGACAAGAATTTTAACCGCAAGGAATTCAGAGAGAGTCTGCTTATGCATCAGGATTTGGGATTTGGAGCAGATTCCTTTGATACTGAGCTGAGAGTGAAACATGAAACAATTACCAAAACGGTCATGAAACAAAAGATGAACAGAGAAATGATTTCAGAAGAAATCAGGCTTTTATATGTGGCAATGACAAGAGCAAGGGAAAAATTAATTATGACAGGTGTAATTTCTGAATTGCCTAAGAAGTTGGTGGAATATAAGAATGTTATAGCCTCAGATGAGAAAAAGGTGCCTGTTCACTATATTACAAGTGCCAAATCATATTTTGATTTTGTAATGCCAATGCTTGTAAAGCATCCTGATTTCACAGAGTTTTTGGAAAGTAAGGATTGTTTTATCAATGAAAATGATAAAATACATCCAGAAGAGGACGAAGAGTGTTCATTTAATGTTATTGTATATAAAAGTGATGAGCTTTCAGCAGATATAATGCAAAAAGAGGTTGAGATTTCGTCAGTGTCGGCACCCATAAAGAGAGAAAGTCAAGAAGACTTTGAAATGCTTGGTCTTGAAAAATATTTTTTAACTGAAGAGGTGTCGCAAAGACTTGAATATGAATATCCTTTTTATGAAGCGGTTTCTCTGCCTGTTAAAATAAGTGTATCTGAGGTAAAGAGCAATAAGAGTAAAAAGAGTAGTGACAGTGAAGAAGCAGAGATACCTGTTTTAAAACGGCCAATATTTTTGGATGGAAAGAAACCAAGAAGTGCGGCAGAAATGGGAACCGTTACCCACTATATTATGCAAAATATTGACTTTGACAATATAAATGAAGAACATATAGAAGAGCTTGCAAGAAGACAAGGACTAACAGACAAAGAACTTAAGAGATTCAATAAACAGAGAATAATATTATTTTTCAAAAGTGATTTGGGAAAGAGACTTTTGACATCTGGAAAAATATATCGTGAGGCTCCGTTTACAATGGCTGTTCCCGCAAAGGAATTGTATGAGGAATTGGAGACAACAGAGGATAATATTTTAGTTCAGGGTATTGTAGACTGTTATTTTGAAGAGGATAATGAAATAGTTTTGCTTGACTATAAGACAGATCATGTTGAGACTGGAAAAGAAGCCGAAGCCGCTGAAAAATACAGGATCCAGCTTGATTTGTACGCAAAAGCACTTGAAAATGAAACTGGAAAAATAGTCAAAGAAAAAATAGTGTATTTTTTAAACAAAGAAAAATATGTAAGATTTTAAAATATTATTTTGATTTGAGGTGTGGTATAATGATGCGAGATATTTCGTTGCATATAATGGATATAATGCAAAATTCGACAAGAGTGGAAGCTAATAATATCGGACTTATGTTGGAAATTGACAGAGAAAAAGATATTTTGTATGTAACCATTTCAGATGACGGGTGCGGAATGAGTGAGGATTTTATAAGTAAAGTTATAAGCCCATTTACAACAACAAGAACCACCAGAAATATCGGACTTGGAATACCTATGTTTAAACTATCGGGAGAGATTTGCGGAGGCGGATTTGATATAAAGTCAAAAGTTGGCGAGGGTACAAGTATTACAGCTTTTTACATTATATCAAATATTGACAGATTACCGTTGGGTGATATAGGTGATACTTTGACAGGAACAATAATGTCCTATCCAGAGTTGAGATATAAACTTGAACTGCTGGGCGGAAATGAAGATTTTATATTTGATACTGATGAAATAAAGAAACAGCTTGGGGATGTACCGCTGACGGAATTTGAGGTTGTTAACTGGATGAAGGAATATATAAATGAAAATGTAGTTTCGGCATTTAGAGGAATATTGAAGGAAGTTGGGTAATTGTGTTTATGAAGAAAAAACTAAGAAATATTATATTGCTTATATTTACTGCAATTTTATTTGTTGCCATTGTACTTATGGGTTTTCTGACAAATTGGAGATATGCAGACCCAAATTCGGTCATAAGTGCCGAAGGATTTTTGCCAAAGGCGTCAGATAACACTATATACATACCTTATGGAATAAATCTTCCGAGTGATACAGATGAAACTTTTGCTATAGTTGAGAGTCCAAATGCATCTCTGATAATTGAAACTGAGGAGAGGACATTGATAGATGATAATGGTATACAGGCAAGTCTTGTATTTCTTGATGGAACAAATACAAATTATGAGAAAGGTTTATTCAGAGGAGATGCAACAATTTCACTTACAGATGAGCCAGATATGCCAGGAAATAAAAATTCCTATGAATTCAGCCTCGTTGATACAGCAGCATTGCTGAATATGGCCTATGACAGAGATTGGACACTAATTAGTCTTGAAAATGACAAAACTATGCTGCGTACATATACAGGACTTGAATTGAGTAAATTATTGGGAATGAAATATACACCACAGATAAGATTTGTCGAACTGTTTGTCAATGGACGTTATGACGGAACATATATGCTCTGTGAAAAGGTAAAGATAAGCACTGGCAGACTAAATATAGAAAAAGCAAGTCCAGATATTATCACAGGAGCGGGAGTAACAGGCGGATATCTTATGTACACAGATATGTCTACAAAGGCAAAAGATGAACTTACTTCTGCGGGAATTGGTAAGAATTTTTATTTTACAATGGCGAATTCCAACATCCTTCCTGGAGCGACAGGCCGTTCGCGTCTTAAATTTAGACACACAAAAGATTTAATGAATGTACATTTTTCTTACATATCAGACTATATGCAAGAAGCTGAAAGTGTACTCTTTTCTGAAAACTTTATGTCGGAAGATGGGTTCAGAAAGTATTTTTCAGAGGATTCAGTAGTTGATTGGTATATAATAGAGGAACTTTTTAAGAATCCCAATGACCCTCAGATCAATGCAACATATATGTACAAAGTTCGGAATGCAGGGATAAGCCTTGGCCCTGTATGGTATTTTGGAGCATCTGCTGGAAATTCGGATTTTAATGAGGCTATTGACACATCAGGTTGGTATGTAAGACAAAATTCCTGGATTTCAAGAATGTTTGAAGATCCGGAATTTGAAGAGTTATTTAAATATGAATGGAATACAAGGATGGACGGAGTTTTTGAAAAACTCCTTGAAAAGCTTGATTCGGCAGTTGCCGAACAATCATTTGCGGCAAGATATAATGATATTTCAGAAGAAGAATATTGGCAAGAAGTCGGGCTTTTCAGAGAATGGATTGTTGAAAGGTTTAATTGGATTGGTCAAAATATTTAAAAATAACATGAAACGATTATTAATAATTATATTGTGTATAAGCATATTTCTCTCTGGTTGTGCAGTGAATGACGGTTATATGAATAGTAGCCATGGCACAGATAGTACATTGATAGAAGATTTTTTAGAAACAGGATTCGTAGAAACGGCGAAGGATTTGCAAACACTGACATATTGGGCTGTCTTTCCAACTAAGGGTAAGGAGGTGATTTTGCACTCATATAAATTTGAGGCAGAAGGGGCCTTGCTTGGTGCTGTTATTACAGCTTTTTATAGTAATGGGGAAAAGAATGAATCGGCAACTATACCATTTATAAATACCTGTTTTTATAGTTATAGAATCATAGATGCGTCCGGAAATATTCTATGGGAGAGTGATGGAACCGCTTCTGAAAATGGATTACCTTCAATGATTATAAATTTGGCGGAGGACAAGTACAGTGAAGTGCTTACAAGTGATGATAAGGAAATTAAAGATGTTTGGTTTGATGGAACTTATACAATGATGTCAAATGGACAGACAGAGACTGAGGGTTCTTTACAGCTTAAGAGAAGGGGTGTTTCCTCTTTTGTGGTTCCGAAGAAATCATTTACAATAAAGCTTACAGAGGCAAAGAAACTACTTGGGGTGAAATCAAATAAAGATTGGGTTCTTGTGGCAAACTTTATGGATAAAAGTCTATTGAGAAACTTTTTTGCATATAATTTGGCAAATGGATTGAATTCTTCATATACAACAAAATCTGCGGCAATTGATTTATACATAGGAAATGGATTGGGAACAGATTATGCAGGTTCGTATCTGCTTGTTGAGAAAATTGAAGTTGCTAAGTCAAAGATAAATATTTCTGAAATGACAGAAGCTGATAATGATACAATTAAACCAATTACAGCGTCGAGTTCTGACAGTGATATTCTGGCAGGAGCATTTCTTGTGGAACTGGAGACAATGGGACGGTTTACTGGAGAGGATGCTGTTTTTTCAATAGATGCTATGCATTTTAGTGTTAAAAGTCCTAGTAAATCTTATTTTGAACCGCAATTAAACCAACCGACAAAAAATGAAAATTTATTTAATTATATCGAAAGCTTTTTTGTGCTTATTGATGAAAAAATTAAATCTGCCTCTGATTTATCAGAGCTTGAAAAATACATTGATGTCGATTCGTTTATTGATTATTATATTATTAATGAACTTTCCAAAAATGTTGATGGGATTCTCTGTTTAAGTACTTTTCTTTATAAGGACAGGGGAGGAAAGCTTAAAATAAGTGTATGGGATTTTGATATAGCGTTTGGCAATTGTAATTATGGTGTGGATGATGAAGGTAATGACTGTGGGGTATATAGCGGATTTTATATAAAGAAGGATGCGGTATGGTATAAAAGGCTTTTCGAAGTACCTGAGTTTTCTGAAAAAGTTAGAAAAAAATGGGAAGTGCTGAGAAATGGAATTTTAAATGATTCTGCAATCAGTGCAGTTATAAATGAAGAAGCAAACAAAATAAGAAGTTCAGCATTAAAAAATTTCGAAAGATGGGCAATTATGGATATGTATATATGGCCAAATTCCGATGAAATTCTTGAATGTCATACATTCGATGAAAATGTTTCTCATATGATAAGCTGGATTCAAAAGAGAGCTGGATGGCTTGATAAAAATTTATAGAGAAGAGAACAATTATTTATTATTGTGCATATAATAGTCGGATAGACAAAATATGAGAGGGAGAGGAGAAAAAATGGGCAAGAGAATTTTTAAACCATCTGCAATGTTAAATCCGGTGCCCGTGGTTATGCTAAGCTGCGGTACAATGAAGGATTCAAATATTATAACAGTTGCATGGGCAGGTACTGTGTGTTCAGAGCCGCCTATGGTGAGCGTATCTATTCGCAAGGAACGTTTGTCTCATAAAATAATAAGCGAAACAAGTGAATTTGTAATAAACCTTGTTGGGGAGAGTTTGGCTAAAGAATGCGATTATTGTGGTGTGAAGTCAGGACGTGATATTGACAAATTTGAACAGCTTAGCTTGTCAAAGCTGGAGAGTGAAGAGGTTAAATGTCCTGGAATTGAACAGTCACCTGTTAGAATTGAGTGTAGAGTAAAGAGTGTAACAGAGCTTGGAACACATGATATGTTTGTGGCAGAGGTGGTAAGTGTCACTGTTGATGATGCATACATAGATGAAAGTGATAAATTCAATATGGATAAAACAAATTTAATATGTTATTCTCACGGAGAGTATTATTCGCTGGGTAAGATGTTGGGATTTTTTGGTTATTCGGTGGCGGCACCGGAGGTGTTAAAGAGACGGATGCGGTAAGCGGTAAGAAGCATAATAAACATCTCATTTCTCGAGCGGAAATGAGATGTTTTTAGTATAAGTAAGAATTATTTGTTCAAAAATGCTTTTATAGCACCGACAACCCGTTTTTTCTCTTCGGGAGAGCATTCAAGCAGTATATCGCTCAGCTCGCCTATCATGTAATTGTTTGAGGATTTATTTGAGGCAGTTAACAGCATACCCATGTCAACATCCAAGAAATTGCTTATTTGTGCAAGCCTTTTAAGACTGACAGCAATCTTTCCGCTTTCGATTTGACTGACATAGGAATCTGAAAGACCCAAATGTTCTGCCAAATGATGCTGTTTAAGTGATTTGTTTTTTCGTGCATGTTTGATTCTTTTTCCTATTACGGCATAATCTATTTCATTATTCATGTTGTTGCCCTCCTTATATAAAAATATCATAGGCAAAAAAGGGTTAAAATATACAGGTGTATTAAAATTAACCTTGGAATTAAGTTTGGCGCAAAATAAACTAAAACATTGATAAATTTGAATATTTGTAATAACATGTAAAGGATATTATTTGTTTTGTATTATTAAAATTTTGGAGGAAAAAGATGGATTTATTTGATAAGTGCAAGGAGCAGGTGGAGTATGTTGAAGGAATTAAACAATCCGGATTGTATCCATTTTTTCATGAAATAACCACAAGACAGCATTCAGAGGTACAGATTGATGGACACAGAACCATCATGTTGGGATCCAATAATTATATGGGACTTACAAGTGACCAAAGAGTAATTGATGCGGCTAAGGATGCACTTGAAAAATACGGCTCAGGCTGTTCGGGATCAAGATTCCTAAATGGAACTCTTACACTTCATGTTAAACTTGAGCAAATGCTTGCGGAGTTTACAGGGTTTGAGGATGTAATGACTTTTAGTACAGGATTTCAGACAAATCTTGGAATAATTTCAGCGATATGCGGAAGGTCAGATTACATATTCTTTGACAGATGGAATCATGCAAGTCTTGTTGATGCAACAAGATTGACATTTTCAAAGGTTGTAAAATATAACCATAATGATATGCAAGATTTGGAAAAGAAACTTGAAATGGCGCCGGAAAGTGCAGGAAAGCTTATAGTTGTGGATGGAGTCTTTTCTATGGAAGGTGACTTTGCAGACCTGCCTAATATTATAACTCTTGCAAAGAAATACGGAGCAAGAATAATGGTAGATGATTCACATGGGTTAGGAGCTGTGGGTAAAACCGGAAGAGGTGTTATAGAGCATTTTGGTGTTCAAAAGGATATTGACATACTTATGGGTACTTTTAGTAAATCTTTTGCAAGTCTTGGTGGTTTTATGGCGGCAAAGAAGGATGTTATAACACATTGCAGGCATACATCAAGACCTTTTATATTTAGTGCATCAATACCACCGTCAAATGTTGCGGCAGTTATAAAAGCATTAGAGATTATAGATAGTGAACCTGAGAGAATTCAAAAACTTCAAGAAAATGCAGATTATCTGCGTCAAGGATACAAGAAGTTTGGAATTCCAGCAAGAGTGAGTGATGCGCCAATAATACCAGTAGATACACTTACCATGGAGAGAACCCTTAAGATAGTGAAATTGTTGCTTGAAAATGGGGTTTATGTAAACCCAGTATTCCCACCAGCAGTTCCAGAGGGTCAGGCAATTATCAGAACAAGCTTGACTGCGACAATGACAAAGGAACAGCTTGATTTTGCACTTAGTGTATTTGACAAGGTATTTAATGAATTGCTTCCGCCAACAGCGGAAGAGTTGGAAATAGCGAGAAAATCCTATGAACAAGAAGTATAGTTAAGGAAAATATGGTGAATTAATATAAACGGACTGCATGAAAATGCAGTCCGTTTAAAGTTTTGTGGGATTCTCACCAGGACAAAGAACTAAATGGGAAAATGTCCTGATGAGAAACTTTTGAGAAAGTGAGAAAAAGTGCAATTTCAGGCAGTTTCGGATGGATTTGGAATAGAAATTAAGAGGTTTTGTAAAATTCTCACCAGAACAAGGAACCAAGCGGGAAAATGTCCTGGTGAGAAACTTTTGAGAAAGTGAGAAAAAGTGCAATTTCAGGCAGTTTCGGATGGATTTGGAATAGAAATTAAGAGGTTTTGTAGGATTCTCACCAGGACAAGGAA
>JGI994J12354_10001709_pt1 | contig 22082 bp, 25 predicted proteins | sample IntmicLarv3ML3BL_FD_12354 | JGI IMG/M metagenome (IMG submission 12354) | reverse complement strand
TTTCCCTGAGGAATGTCGGTCATATTTCACAAGACCCTCTTTTTGTATTTACGACTGTCGATTATGGCAATATCCCGAGAAAGGAGGCTTTGTAAATGAGGACCGAGAGGATAAGGCAACCGGTCAACGGCATTCTGTCCGTATCCGCATCCATCGGTATCATCCCAACGAGAGTTGAGATCGCAAGGATCATGATGCCGAAGGGACCCGTAAGGAGGAGGACCAGCGTTGATATCAGAACGAGAACGAATCTATTCAGGAGGCGTGTGTTGACCTTCGCCGAGAGGGAAACCATGATCCTTCCCGATCCGATGGTGATAAAGTACCCCAACGTGGTTGCGACCGCAACGCTCAACAGCATGATCAAAAAGCCCGGGGAACAGAAACCGGACAGACTGTCGCCTACAATCTCCTTGATCACAAGTACCGTTCCCGATCTTCCGCTTCCTGAGACGGATAACGTCACGATCGAGAATATCGTAGTCACGGTTCCGATGGATGCGACCATAGATATGAACCTTGAAGGATTTCTCTCAGGGGAGAATATCGAAGCTAGTGATGCACCTGCTGTCGCAGTTATTCCTGGATACCATCCCGCTATAGCACCCATCAGGACCCCTTTGAGTCCGGGGATCACTCCCACTGGATCCGTTCCATCATCATATTGTTCCGGTATCTTTGCGTTCTTCACGGAATGCAGCAGAAAAGGCATGCCGAACAGACCAGTCAACAATGGGAACAGCAAGGTTCCTTCTCCCAGTATACCATTGCTCGGAATGTTCGCGTTCATGCAGATGAATCCTAATCCCCCCGAAACGAGTACAAGGATGAGTCCCCAGACCTTTCCTTCAATCCCTTTTTCATTCAGGATTATTGCACAAAGCACGAAAAGTAGGATCGCGAAAGTGAACACATCCAGAGTATCTGCGAGGCCGTTGAGCATTAGATACTGGAAGGGGATCGCAAGGAGCACAGAGCATGTGGCACCGACGACACTTCCGACGGTCGCTGCCCGAACAGCTTCCATTCCTCTGCCTTCCATCATGAGCCGGTGTCCAGGCAGTACAGTCAAAGCTTCATCCGGGTCCGGCGCTCCGATGAATATCGAAGGAACGAAATCAACGAAGGAATGGACCACAGATGCGGACATTATGAAAGCGGATACAAGGATCGGTGCGTACGAAGGGTCAGTGAACCCTGACATCATACTTTCCAGTGATGGGAAAAGTATCAGCATCACAGAGGCGAGAGTATTCACATGGATCCCGGGGACGAGGCCGGTGAAGGTACCCGCTAGCGCTCCCACGATACTCATGGCGACTGCAAGCAGGATGAGATCCGGGCCCATGCAGGACCATCTGTAAAAACAACCTTAAAATGGAAAAATACAGTTAGTTTACTTCCGTCACCACAGGTCGTCCATTCTCGAAACTGATCTTCAACATGATCTTTATGTCGATATCGAACGACCTTTCGATGATATCTTCGCTAGACCCCTTGTCGAATACAACGATCACATCGACCACCTTCACATCATTGGCTTTCAGTGCACCCATCAATGCAGTCAGGGTACCTCCTGTGCTCAGGACATCGTCAATGATGATCACTCTGTCTCCGGGATTGATACCGTTGACGTACAACGTGGAATTTGAATAACCTGTCTTATGCGGGACGACGATCTCCCCCGGAAGACCGTACTGTCTCTTTCTGATCACGGCATAGGGCACACCGGTGTTCAGAGATATCGGGACGGCCAAAGGTATGCCCATCGACTCAGGCGCCAGGATGACATCGCAGTCGAAATCGGACACTTCGAACATCCAGTCGATGATCTCCTCCAGCATCTCAGGTGCCATCCTGGGAATCCCATCGGTCACGGGGTGAACAAGGTAAGGATAACCGCCCTTATCGATCACAGGGCTCTCAAGTATGCTGTTCTTCAGTATTTCATACACGATACCAGATGGCATCAGAGGTTAAAGTAATGTCACAGGAATCCGCATCAGGTGACATTTTTATAAAACCCCGATGATAACGCATCGATTCAAATGGATATCCAGCAGAGAATGGCAGTCGTGACCAGGAACGCGGAGGAGATAGTAACCAAAGAAGAGCTCACGGAGCTCTTGTCTAAGGAAGGACAGCCCAATGCGTATATCGGTTTCGAGCCTTCCGGACTCGTCCATCTCGGATGGGCGCTGGTGACCTCGAAGATCACAGACCTTGCCGATTCCGGGTTCAATGTCACTGTATTCTGGGCGGATTGGCATGCTTACATCAATGATAAACTCGGAGGAAATCTTGAAGATATCAGAGTATGCGCCAGATACATGGAGGATTGCTTCAAGGCACTGGGAGTTCCAGAGGATAAGGTCAGATTCAGATACGCAAGCGAACTGCTTGATGATATCAAATATTGGGAGATGGTGATAAAGGTCGCCAAAGCAACGTCGCTTTCAAGAGTGAAACGGGCGATGACCATAATGGGAAGGTCCGAGGACGAGGGAGAAGTGGATTTCTCCAAACTCATTTATCCGATACTTCAGGCGACGGATATATTCTACATGGATATCGACCTTGCATACGCTGGAATGGACCAGAGGAGGGCAAATATGCTCGCAAGGGAAGCGGCCGAGAAACTCGGATGGAAGAAGCCTCTTGCACTTCATACTCCTCTTCTTCCCGGATTGAAGGGAGGGGACAGGATGAACCCCGCCGCATCCAAGATGTCAAAGAGTGATCCGAACAGCAGCATCAACATCCATGATGACGATGAAGCGATCAAATCCAAAATGAAGAAGGCATTCTGCCCACCGGAGAAGGAGAAGGAGATCGAGAATCCGATACTCATGCTTTCCAGATACGTGATCTTCCCCAGACTCGGGAAGATGGAGATATCCAGACCCGAGAAGTTCGGAGGTAATGTATCGTTCAACAGTTACGAGGAATTGACCGAGGCATATTTCTCAGGCTCATTGTTCCCGCTCGATCTGAAGAACGGTGTTGCCGATTCTCTTTCGATGATACTCAAGCCGGTGAGGGAATATTTCGTTCAGCATCCCGAGAACTATCTGGCGATGAAAAATGTCTTTGACAACATCGATAAATTGCGTTAAGACCGGGATTCATTCTCCCTGATCTTTCTGAAGATATCCATGGTGTACATCATGCACATGTGAAGCATAGCTTCAACGTCCCCTGTACCGGAAAGACCTGCCGCACCTCCGTGTCCTCCGCCGTCAGAATTGGTTTCGAGTCCGAGACTCCCCATGATATCGCCGAGGTGGATCCCTCTCCGTACTATGTCCTGGGTCGCTCTTGCACTGAGTCTGAATTCTTCATCCCTTTGCGATCCGACGAACACGACATCCGCGCCTGAAAGCATGACCGCTCTGGATGACGACGATTCGAAACTTCCTCCGTAGGATGTTGCGACTATCATATTCCCTACGTGGTCGTACTTCACTCTTCCCAAGGCTTTCATCACAGCGATGCGTTCCGACATTCCTGTTTGAGATTTTGTGAGCTGAAGTACCTCATCCATGTGTATGTCGGATCCCTCAAGCAGCTCTGCGAAACATTTCAGGGTATCCGGGACCGCGAACTGGAAATGTCCGCTGTCTGTAATGATGCCACTCAGAAGAGCTAGAGCGACGTTCCTTTCGATCTTCACTTCTGCATTGTCAATTATTTCCTTTACGAGTTCGCAGCATGATACTTTCGAATCATCACAAAGAAAATGCATGCCGGTCCACTTGTTGGTCGGGAGATGATGATCTATGACCACGCTTCCCTCGGGTATGGTGACATCACAGAGACCTGCCTGTTCCGGCGATGATGTATCGACGACCACTACTGAATCATAATCCTCGAGGTTGCAGTCTTCCAAGACGGATATTCCGATCTTTTCGGATACAAGCGAGGCTATGCGGTCCATGCCGGCGAATGCACAGATGTCTGCCGGGGGGAAACACATCGACAGGGCGTATGCGGAACCCACTGCATCCATATCGGCGTTTCCGTGCACCAGTATGATCTTTTTCTTATCGCGGAGCAGATCCACTGTCTCTTTCAACATTCTTAGTTTTTCTTCCAGGAGAACACCTTTCCAAGCTTGGTCTGTTTGAGCCCTGTGAGCAGAATATCCGAACTGTAGATCTTCACTGTCACAGCGATCGTTATCAAGACGAATATTGTAAGGTATATCAATCCACCGAATACCAACTCCATGTTACCGAACATAAGGTTCTCCATGGCCATCATCGGATGTGTGAACGGTATGGCGAACAGGATGCACTGGAATGACAGGGGAATCCCATCCCAACTGGCGAACATCATGACGAACATCGGCACCATCGCAAGAACGCTGATCGGGAGCGTCATCGTCTGAGCCGCCTTGAAATTCTTCGCGAATGCTCCGAGGATCATGCATATCCCCAATGCTGAGAATATCGCCAGGAATATCATGACCATCATCAGGACCCAATCCACAGCACTCATGCTCAATCCAAGGTCCGACAGATTGACCTCCCCCAGGCTGCCAGTGACCCCGTTTGTGTAAGATACCATGCCCACCATGTACGCAAGTCCGTATACAAGGCCCATTATGGCGGATGCCAACAGTTTACCGCTGACGATGGTCGTTCTCTTTACGGGGAGTGTCAACAATGTTTCCAGGGTCTTATTCTCCTTTTCGTTACCCATCGACGATATCACGATGCTTCCCACCATCATGATTACGACCATGATGACGATCGGTATGGTGAGGGTCTGTCCGAATACGGTATTGGAGATCTCCAAGGGCGTTACATCGGAGTGAAGTTTACCTCCTACATACGTGTGCCTGTAATCGCCACCGCCTCCTACAGGATTCATTATGAATGCTGAGGTCTCTTCATCGGTGAGTCCGGACACCAATGTGAATGAGATATAATTCGAGACGTATGCCATGATCTGCAGTGTGATCAGATCCGAACTCATCCCGGACATTCCTTTATTTTCGAATACATAATATTCGGACATTATGCCGGCTCTCTCGGAATTTATGTTGGAAGAGAAATCAGGGCCGATCCTCAGTGCCGCCGTGATATTCTCATTGGACATAGCCTCGATTATTGCTTCACCATCAGCGAATGGACCATTCAAGAGTACTATGTATCTTTTGGCTTCTTCCTCGGTCAACCCATAGGTTGCAGTGTAGAAGTCAAGGATCGCGTCTTCGGTCACTTGTGACCAATTTCCATTATCCTCATTGACGAATCCGACCCTTGACGGTGCGGTGATATCTTCCATTTCGCTGCCCATCATGCTTCCGACGGACATCAGGACGATCAGCACAACAACAAGAGAGATTATCGATCCAGGGGTGAGCAGTTCCTTCAATTCTTTCTTGGTGATGTTGAAAAGATGGTTCATTCTTTCACCGCCCTGACGAATACCTCTTCGAGATCCTTCGCACCGTATTTTTCTTTGAGTTCTGCAGGTGTTCCCATAAGGACCACGCGACCGTCATTGATCATTGCTACTCGATTGCAGAGGATATCCACTTCGAACATGTTGTGAGAGGATATCAGAACCGTCACACCGTTCTTCGCGATATTGCGGATGACCTCTCTGATCTCGAATGCATTCAAGACATCCAACCCGGAGGTGACCTCATCCATTATGGCTATCTTCGGGGAGGGCATTATAGCCCTGGCGATCAGAAGTCTGCGCATCATTCCTTTGCTGTATGTATCGATCTTCGAATCGATCCTGTCACCTAGGTCTGCAAGTTCGATCCCTTTTTCCACCATCGCCTTCGCTTGGTCACCGTCAGCGAAGAATCCTGCCATGAACTTGAGATAATTGCGACCGGTGAGATTTTTGTATGCACCGGCATCTTCCGGGAGATAACTGATCATTTTTCGCACGGTATCTGATTCTGTTACAACGTCATGTCCGCATACCGTTATTGAGCCGGACGTGAGTCTTAGAAGCGTACAGATCATCCTTAAGGTGGTGGTCTTTCCTGCTCCGTTAGGTCCTATAAGACCGAACACTTCTCCCTCTTCGACCGAGAAACTGACGTTCTTTACAGCTTCTACATCACCGTACATCTTACGTAATTCTTTTACGACCAGTGCATCCATACTTGTTCACAGCCCTGTGTCTGAAGAGCCATTATGGAGTTTAAATGTGTCGAACTTGCAAAAGCTAATGGATACTGCTATTATTTATTGAAAAAAGGGAATTAAAGGGGTCATTCCTGACCCATTGCTTTGTTAATGGTGTCCTGCAACGCCTCGAACCTCTCTCTGAGGCTTTTCTCTTGGCGTTCCAGTCCTTTGATCCTAATGTCGAGGGTCTCAATGGATTCATCGATCTCCTCTTTCATCTTATCCTTGTCATCAACCTTCACCAGGATGGAACCCACATTCTTATAGACGGTTCCAGTCGCTTTCGAGAGTTCTTCGGAGGTTCTCTCCATCTCTCTTTTCTGGATATCCATCTGAGCTTTCTGGCTCGATACGGCCTGAAGCTGCTGCTGGGTCTGCTGATATTGGGCGATGTGATTCTGCAGTTGCGGACTTATGTCGTTCATTTTCTCACCTGGTAATTCTGCTGATGTCCTCGGTTATGCGTATGCATTCGAGACTGGAATTCAAAGCCGCCCTCATTGCTGAGGTGTCTGAGGCTATTATCTCTATGATCCCCTCCCCGTTCTCAGAACGGATGTCCGTTCTGGTCCGCGGGAGGTCCCGTCCCGATTCGGGACGGATGGATGTGATGATGTTCTCCACATCATCAGAGATTATCCTCAGGGTGGCCGTGAGCATTCTCAGTCGGATTTGAGGATCTTCTTCACGTTCGGTCTGTCCTTGAAGAAGATCTTCGACCCGCATTTCTCACACTGCAGGCCTAAGGCGTTCACGTTCCTTATGGGCTCGTTGCATTTGGCGCATCTGTACATGATCCACCGATCACTGCTCAGAGACCTGAGACAGCTCCTTCTTGGTTTTGGGACTGTAGGCCTCGGCGGCGAATTTCGTGCCGCAGTGCTTGCAATTCCAGATTCCCGAGCTTATTCTTTTCACTGACATGTGGTGGCATACGGGACACTCGTGTTTTGCTTTCTGGTGCGCTTCGATGTTCTTGACTCTGTTGCGCACGATAACACCGTATCTTGCCCCGAATCTGCCGGCCGTGCCTGCTTTGTTCGTTCTTTTTGCCATTTGTATCACCCAATGATCTTTCTTATTTCTTTACCCTTCTCGACGGCTCTGTCAAGACACAGGCTCAGTTCGTCGCGGGTTATTGAACCGCATCCGCCCTTCTGCATGGCCCTGAAATTGCCCTTGTCGTCCGTTGTGACGGTGAGACGGGCAGAGGATATCACTTCTTCGTCGAAATTTGGGTCAAGTATTAAATCATTTCCTATTTTGACAGAGGTTATCGATATCGGAAGGCATGTTATCGGCAACGGTTCGTTCTTTCCCTTGTCGTATTGCTCCGCAGGGATGATCGCCGTCCTCAATGCATTCACTGCAGCGAGGTTCGCAGCGTCGAAGAGGTTACCGTCGTAATCGAGGGCGTACATATCGACGAAGCACATCCATACGGATTCGCCGGGTACCATGCACAGTTTCTTCACATCTACCATGCCGGACTCGCGTATTCCGCGGTCCACGACACGGGCGAGTTCGATAGCATCCTCTCCCGGAGGTCCGGATTCAAAGGTGGAGTGTGCCATTGGGATTAGTTCCGCACCCATGGTCAGAACTCCGCTGTCAGGTGTGTCCCCGAACGGGGTCCCGGGTATGATCTTCACTCCCGCGATCACTTCGGTCTTTCCCAGCTTGACCCTTGCGGATCCGTCTGCGCTCTCTATGCAGTTGGTTGTTATCTGAATGTCTCTTATGTCCTCTACGCCGCGTCCGTCCTCTCTCTTCCCCTTCTTCAAGAGATTCATGATGTGGTCGCGTTTTATCTCGGATATGACAGGATTACTCATCGGAATCGACCTCCTTGGAAACCGAGTGTCTTTTCTTTATGGCCTCTTTTTGGGCCTCGTACAGGGAATGACAGGCTCCGAAAGCAAGGTCGATCGCCTTGTCGAATTCCTTCCTGGTCATGTTCCCGTCCATCTGAAGGAGGACGATCTCGTCCGTTGACGGAACGATCGCCAGAGGCACATCAGCCTCTCCGTAGTTGTCCTCCTCTTTGTTGAGATCCAAAAGCACATGGCCGTCGGCTTTTCCTGCGGCTATCGCGGGTACGATATCCCTCATCGGGATCCCGGCGTCCGCAAGGGCCACTGAAGCGGCTGTCAGACCGGCACACCTGGTGCCTGCGTTGGCCTGGAGTATCTCGATGTACACATCGATGGATGCGCGGGGATACAGTTCGGTGAGTACTACTTTCTCCAAAGCCTCGGCGATGATCTTCGATATCTCTATCGATCTTCTGTCGGGGCCGGGTCTCTTCCTGTCACTCACGGAGAAGGCCTGCATGTTGTATTTGCATTGAATGATCGCCTTTTCCGGGTTCTGAAGGTGTCTGGGGTGACACTCTCTCGGGCCGTATACTGCCGCGAGCACTTTGTTCTTTCCTATTTCTAAGTATGCGGAACCGTCAGCGTTGCTGAGGACCCCGGCTTCTATGTGGATCGGCCTGTGTTCGTCGGCCTTTCTGCCGTCGATCCTGATGCCTTTCTTATCGACTAATACCATATCAGTGTGTCCGCTCATTAATTACTCCTCCCCTTCATCATCGGATGTCTCCGGGAGTTTGCTTTTGATAAATGTTTCTATTCTCTCGGTGAGGTTGCTGGATTGTGCCTCCCTTTCTATGATCTTGATAGCTTCCACGGCGACCTCCGCATTCTCTTCGTCGCCGTCTATCCAGATACGGCCGTTCTGCCCCACGAATATGCGGCAGTCGGTGAGGTTCTTGATCATTTGGATCATTGAACCGCTCTTTCCGATGACCCTCGACACCTTGGAGTGTTGTATCTCCACAAGCTGTCCTCCCTCGAGCCTTCTGAGACCTGAGTCCTTCATCGTGACCTGTATCTTCTTGCTTTCATCGACCATCAGTATCTTCAGCATGACCACGTTCCCCAGATTCAGATATCTGGACGTGTCTCCGAATTCTACTTTCCAGGGAACTTCGCTCACATGCAGCGGGGCCGGGTAAGGGGCGTTGATATTGACCATCCAATTCGAGGAACCGATATCGTCTATCACTCCTATCACCGTATCTCCGGTGGTTGGCATGTAACGTCCTCCCACCGGGATGACATTCATGCTGTCCTGAAACGCGTTTTTTACGCCCAAAATACTGGCGTATATCCTGCCGTCAAGCACGTATGTGTTGTTGCCCGGTCTCATTCCGCTGTCATCCAGCAGATCGCCCGGTGCAACTATTTCACGTGCGGGTCTGGCGTTCTTTTTTTCCATTTTTATCACTTCTCGCGAATGTTAATTAATCAGTTTCACCGAGGCTGTTCCTTTGGTCCTGTTCTTCAGCTTCTCGGTCAGTTCGGGTACCAACCCTGCAGGCAATTCCATCAGACCTATCCATTGTCCGTCCGATGTCCATTCTTCCTTGTCGATCATCCCGTAATGTACGAGGTCATCGAAACATCTGCCGTAATCCTCCCCTTTGAGTCTGATTGCGATCTTGCTCTTCTCAAACCTTATGGGGATGAGAGGTCTCAGGAGTTTCATGGCCTCGTCGATCTCCTTCTCCAAAGGTTTGAAGGGGTCGACATGGAACTTGGCCTCTTCGAGTGCCAATTCTATCCTGACGTAGGGGTGGGGCAGTTTCGTTTGTGGGTTGATGGCGTTAGCGGCGATGTATGTGATGACCTTCTGTCTCTTCGCATCCAGCATCTCTTTCCGCTGTTCGGCTGTGATCTGTATCTCGCCTTTCTCGATGATCTTCTTGGCTATCTCGGAGATATTATCCGTGCCGAAGACCTCCTTGATCTTGTCCTCGGCCGGGCGGGTGCCTTTACCCGAATTCTTGAATACCTCTTCCACCGCCATGTACTCGGTGAGATCGACCTTCTTACCTTGTTTGATGAGGTCCATCGCCGCCGGGTCCAAGAGGATCTCGAAGGTCTCTCCGTGACTCTCCAGTCTGGCGATTATGGCATCATCGAGGTTCACCATCGAAAGCACCGTTCAGAGTTTGTCGATCAGTTTGGAGATCTCAGATTCCGAGAGTCTCCTGAACTTCTTCCCTTTCTCGACGACACCCACTTCCACGGATGCCGCTGAAGGTGTCTCTTCGATGGCAGCTGCCAGGGCTTTCAGGCCGAGTTTGGTAGCCGCTTCGAAGGAGAGGCCGTTGCGGAACTCCTTTTCCAGGATATCCATGACCACCGGGCGTCCGGAACCGATGCAGGTCGCTCTGTAGGCAACAAGTGCCCCGGAGGGATCCGTCTCGAAGAGGTGGATGCCGAGATCGTCTACACCAGCCATGAGCAGTGCGGTCCCGAAAGGACGTCCGCCACCGTACTGGGTGTAGTTCTGTTTGTGGTCGCAGACATGTTTCACAAGCAATTCCACGGCTATGTTCTCTCCGTAGGTGATCTTGTGGACCTGTGCGTTCTTCCTGGCTTCATCGATGAGGACCCTGGCATCGGCCACGAGCCCCGAGGTTGCACACCCGATGTAGTCGTCCACGTCGTATATCTTCTCGATGGACCCGGGTTCAACTAATTTGCTGGACAGTCTCTTGTCCACAATAAGAATGACACCATCTTTGTACTTCAGCCCAATGGTCGTAGTACCTTTTTTCACGGCTTCGCGGGCATATTCCACTTGGAACAATCTCCCGTCGGGGGAGAAAACCGTTATCCCCCTGTCATATGCCATTTGTCCTGGTTGCATGATCGCTACTCCTATAGTACAAAATCGCAACCACACAGGACTATTTATTGTTTACAGTGGCGCGCGTCCGAAAGGCAGGCGGAAAAACGGTACCGATAAGGTCCGATCTTCTGACACCAGAAGTCAATGTTTCTTCTGCGTCTTCAGTTCCGGATACTTTTCCCTGATGGTCTTCAGGGTTCCGGAAGTGATCAGTGATTCCGAACTGTCATCAACCGACTTCAGTTTCATCGAGACATCATCGATCTCCGAAGGAGCACACCTGATCACGGTCTTTCCGTTCGTATGCTGGATCACGTATGGGACATTCTCTCCGCACGATGAACGAAGACTGCGGATCAGATCCTCCTTGGTCATGGACGGGGATGTACTGAATACCACATATCTGCGCCTTCCGCGTTTTGATTTCACGACCAAAGTATCACTGCGTGAAGAAACTACTTGTCCCTTTTGTATATTTGCATGGTTGAGCGTTCGTACGCGGCACCGCACTTTCTACAGACAGGCCTGCTCATGTCCACTCTGTTTCCGCAGCTGCACAGTATGGTCTCGTCCTTTCTCGGAAGTATCACTCCGCAGACGCAAACGCCTTTCTTAACGAATCTTCCACATTCGGGGCACCTGATCCTCACAGGTTCCCTGACGGTCATGGCATCGCACCCTGCATTGCAGTACGGACATGCCCCTGTCGGCTTTGCGCAGGCCTCATGGAAAATCCTTCCGCAAGGGCACTCCGCGAGGGGTTCATCATCGATGGATCCGTAGCATATTTCGCACTTCTTTTCGTCTTCTCCTTCCTCCAAAAAGTAGGTAGGTTTTCCGCTTTGACCGTTGTTGATCTTGTTCTTCAGGCTGAATCTGGACTCCTGGCGTGTCTGAATGAGGAATACTATGGCTATTGTTGTAACCATTAAAATTATGATACCCAGTACAAAAATCACGTTTTCCAGGTTCATACCCTACTTAATAAATTTTATCTTTATTATATTTTTTGAATATGATGAGACAAATTTGTTATTTGCGCATAAGAATTTTATAATTAGTATGCGTCCATTATACTAAAATTATTGTTGAATTACCCTTTAGAGTAATACACTATTATATCCATATTTTTCTTGTCTGGATATGTTCAAATTTGGATAACCTAAAAACTATTTGACGAAAAATCGATTTTACTTTTTAAGATTTTTATAAAAAGTAGTTTGAATATTTAAAGATTATTTAGTAAGGGTTTTAGTAGCGAAGACTGTTGTCGCTTTCATTCCAATTACCAATTGGTATGAGAATGGAGGCAATGATTTGACTAAATCGGCATTGGTTATCGGCGGAGGAATCGCAGGTATACAGGCCTCGTTGGACCTTGCGGACAGGGACATACACGTTTACTTGGTGGAGAAACTCCCCACCATCGGTGGAACGATGTCCCGTCTCGACAAGACTTTCCCGACGAACGACTGTTCAGCTTGTATCCTGTCACCGAAGATGGCAGACTGTATCGGACACCCCAACATCAGCACGCTGACCTTCCACGAAGTGATGAAGGTCGAAGGTAGCGCTGGTAATTTCAAAGTTACCGTCAAGAAGAAGGCGAGGTACGTGGATCCCACATCCTGTACCGCGTGCGGCGACTGTCTTGGCAAATGTCCAGTGAAAAATGTACCTGACGAATATGAGTACGGACTTGTCAACAGAAGGGCGATCCATATCCCCCATGCACAGGCGGTTCCCAGAGTGGCGATCATCGATGCAGCGAACTGTAACATGATCCAGAAGGGAAAGTGCGGTGTTTGTGCCAAAGTTTGTCAGAAGAAAGCGATCAATTACGAGGATAAGGACGAGACGTTCGTTCTTGAGGTAGGATCGATCATAGCGGCTCCCGGATTCAAGGTCTGGAGCGCAGATATCGCCTCCGAGTACGGATACGGAAGGTACAAGAACGTCGTCACAGCACTCGAGTTCGAGAGGATGATGTGCGCATCCGGACCTGAGAGAGGACACATTACCGTTCCCTCGTCCGGAGAAGAGCCAAAGAAGATAGCCTTCATCCAGTGCTGCGGATCAAGATCCGAGAAGGCAGGATGGAAGAAATACTGTTCATCGGTGTGCTGTATGTACGCCACCAAACAGGCCATGATCACCAAAGAGCACCTTAACGTGCAGGAAGACATATTCTTCATGGACATAAGGTCCTACGGAAAGGAGTTCGAGGCCTACATCGACAGAGGCCAGAAGGAGTACGGCATCAAGATGCACAGGTCCGCCCGTGTGTCGAACGTTGATGAGGATCCCGTAACAAAGAAACTCATGGTCAACTACACCAACTCCAAAGGTGACGGTGTGTCCGAGGAATACGACATCGTGGTATTGTCGATCGGACTCAATCCCCCGGACGGAGCTAAGGAACTCTCGAACATGCTCGGTATCGAACTCAACGAGTTCGGATTCTGTAAGACATCGGTCTATTCTCCGTTGGAGACAACCAAGAAAGGTATCTTCGTTACCGGTGCATTCTCATCCCCCAAGGATATCCCGACATCGGTCGCAGAAGCGAGCGGTTCGGCAGCAAAGGCAGGGGCCTACATCGTGGACGACAAGTTTATACCCTGCGCGCCCAAGCAGTATCCTGCGGAGAAGAATGTCGAGGGCAAGGAGCCCCGCATAGGAGTTTGGGTATGTCACTGCGGTATCAATATCGGATCTGTGGTGGATGTTCCCGCGGTCGCAGAATACGCAAAAGGTCTTCCCAACGTCGTCTTGTCCGAACAGTCGCAGTACGCTTGCGCACAGGACTGTCTCGAGGCGATCTCAAGGGCGATCACAGAGCAGGATCTCAACAGAGTAGTGGTAGCGTCATGCACACCGAGGACCCACGAGCCCCTCTTCAGGGAAGCTTGCAGGGACGGCGGACTGAACAAATATCTGTTCAACATGGCCAACATACGTGACCAGTGCTCATGGATCCACATGCACGCCCAGGCGGCGGCAACAGAGAAAGCGAAGGATCTCCTCAGGATGTCCATCGCCAAAGCGGCTCTCCTCGAGCCTCTGGTCGGTTCAGAGATCCCTGTCACAAAGGTTGCGGCCGTCATCGGCGGAGGCATAACCGGTATGACAGCAGCGTTGGATATCGCTGCCCAGGGAATACCCGTTCACCTCATCGAGAGGGAGAAGGAACTCGGAGGTTTCTCACTCAAATTCCGTCACAAGGAGGACGGTAAAGAGGTCGGAGACTTCCTGAAGGAGATCATAGCTAAGGTCGAGAAGTGCCCCAAGATAACGGTCCACAAAGGAGTGACCGTCAAGGACATACCCGGATTCGTCGGAAACTTCAGAGTCATACTCGACAAAGGCAGCGAGATCCAGGTCGGTGCGGTCCTCTTCGCTACCGGTGCGACACAGTATGTGCCCGCCGAGTACGGATACGGATCCAACAAGAACGTGATGACCATCATCGAAGCCGAGAAGGCCTTGAGCGACGGTAATTTCAAGGGCAAGAACGTGGCTTTCATACAGTGTGTGGGTTCAAGATCGGACTCCGTGAAATACTGTTCCCGTGTCTGCTGCGCAGGAGCTCTCCGAACAGCGATACAGATAAAGATGAAGGACCCGACCGCAAGCGTCTCGATCGTTCACAAGGATATAAGGACCTATGGATTCCGCGAGGAATTGTACAACATGGCGTCCAAGCTCGGTGTGAAGTTCCTCAGATATTGCGTGGATGACAAACTTCCCGATTTCAACGGATCCGTAGTGAAAGCGTATGACTCTATCCTCAACCAGGATGTGGAGTTGCCCGTTGACACCCTGGTTCTCTCCGCAGGCATAGCGCCTATGCGCGAGGAGAAAGAGGAACTCGCCAAGATGGTGAAGGTCCCCATAAGCAAGGACGGATTCTTCTTCGAGGCTCACCAGAAACTCAGGCCGGTCGACTTCGCCACCGAAGGTGTGTATGTCGCGGGTACCGCCCACTGGCCTAAATTCATGGATGAGTGTATCGCACAGGGATCCGGTGCTGCGGCAAGGATGCTCACCTCGATATCCAAGGACAAGCTGATATCAGAAGGTATCGTGGCTGTCTCCAACCCCGACGTCTGTGACGGATGCGGAGTGTGTGTGGGATGCTGCGACTATAACGCCATCAACATCGTGGAAGAGAACGGAAGGCTCAGAAGCAATGTGAACCCCGGTCTCTGCAAGGGATGCGGCTCATGTGTAGCCTCATGCCCCGCAGGAGCGATGGAACAGAGAGGATTCAGGAACAAGCAGATCATCGCAGAGATAGATGCGTTGTTCAATTTACCCGCAGGAGTGTGATTTAGATGTCAGATTTTGAACCTAAGATAGTAGCGTTCTGCTGCAATTGGTGTTCGTATGCGGGAGCAGACGGTGCAGGGGTCGCAAGACTTCAGATGCCGACAAATTTCCGCATCATAAGAACGATGTGTACAGCAAGAGTGGACCCCGAGTTCATACTCAGGTCCATGGCGAAAGGTGCCGACGGAGTAATCGTGCTTGGCTGCCACCCGGCAGACTGCCACTACATCGGAGGGAACTACAGGGCAAGAAGGAGAATAGCATTGCTCAGGCTTGTTCTGGAGCAGTACGGATTCGATCCGAAGAGACTGAGGCTCGAATGGGTCTCCGCTTCTGAAGGAGAGAAATTCCAGAAGACCCTCACAGATTTCGTGGACACGATAAAAGAGCTTGGACCCACCCCCTTGAAGGAGGGATTGTGATGGCGTTCTTCGACAGATTCAGAAAGAAGGGCGAGGAGAAGGCCACGAAAGAAGTGAAGAAAGAGGTCAAGAAGGACATCAAAGTAGCTACTGACAAGGCCAAAAAAGAAGCCGTCGCACCGACGAAGAACGCAGCAGGGTGTGTAACAAAGACCCCGGAGAGCGTAAAGGCCTCCCAGCTTCCGTTCGCGGAACTGGGGGAGTTGCTTCCCGGCGCACCGCCCGGCGGTAAGATTAACCTTGCCATCTACTGGGCAGCAGCATGCGGAGGATGCGACGTTTCCATATTGGATGTCAACGAACGCATACTCACCATCGGAGACATGGCGAATATAGTCATGTGGCCGATCGCAGCCGACGGTAAGGAGAAGGACATCGAGGCAATGGCGGACGGATCCATCACTGTGTCGATCATCTCCGGTGCTGTAAGGAACACCGAGAACGAGCACATGGTGAAACTTCTGAGGAAGAAGTCACTCATCGTGGTCAGCTACGGAACCTGCGCATGTTTCGGAGGATCCCCGGCACTCGCCAACCTGGTGTCAGGAAAGGATGAGATCCTTGACTACGTTTACACCAAGACCGTGAGCACGGCGACCTTCCAGGAGGATTACCACAAAGGTAAGCCGGTGGTACCTCAGAACTCATACAAAGCACCTGAGGGAGAACTCACACTCCCTGTACTGTTCGATGTGGTGAAGACCTTGGATCAGGTCATCGATGTGGATTACTACGTCCCCGGATGCCCTCCTCTGCAGGAGACCATATCATACATGCTCCAGGCAGTGGCGAACTTCGCATACGCAGGAGTGGCTCTGCCCCCAAAGGGAACGACCATCGGCGTTGTTACGAAGACACTCTGCGAGCAGTGCAACAGGCGTAAGGAGTTCAGGAGGATCACCAAGATCGTCGAACCTCACGAGGTCGATGTAGATCCGGAACTTTGTTTAATGGATCAGGGAATATTGTGTCTGGGACCGGCAACGGTCGGAGGATGCAATGCAAGGTGTACATCCGTGGGACAGCCGTGCCGCGGATGCTACGGACCCACAGCGTGGGTTCAGGAGCATGGTGCAAGTGCACTTACAGCTATTGCATCCCTGTTCCCCGTTCTTGATGAGGATGCGACCATGGGAGAGGAACCGATCATCGATATCATGTCCACCATAAAGGATCCGCTTGGATACTTCTATGCGTTCACCATGGGAAAATCACTGATCAAGAAGTCAGTCACAGAGAGAGGAGGCAAGTAAAATGGCAGGACCAATTATTTGGGATGAGAAGCAGAAGGTCACAACAAACAGGGTGACAGTAGACCCAATAACGCGTCTTGAGGGTCACGGAAAGATCGAGATATTCCTGGATGACAGCGGTAATGTCAGTAACGCGTACTGGCAGGTCCCCGAGGTCAGAGGATTCGAGAGATTCTGTATCGGAAGGAAGGTAGTGGAGCTCAATCAGATCACAGCAAGACTTTGCGGTGTCTGTCCAGGAGCACACCACATGGCCTCCACCAAAGCCATAGACGGTTGTTACAACACCAAGCCGACGGATGCAGCGTTCCTTATCAGGGACCTGTTCTATCACGCCCACTTCGTGCACAGCCACATAGCTCACTTCTATGCGCTCGCNGCACCCGACTTCGTGTGCGGACCCGCAGCACCNGCTNCCGAACGCAANGTTNTGGGTGTAGTGGCACGTGTCGGTCTCGAGCTGGGAGGAGCAGTGCTCAAAGCACGTGCAGAGGCTCAGAAGATACAGGCGATAATCGGAGGAAAGCCGACCCACCCGCTCATGGGTGTGCCCGGCGGTGTCAGCAAGGCTCTCAACAAAGAGGAGATCAAGATCATCCAGGGATACGCCGATAACTTGGTGGCATTCGCGGAGACATCTCTGACAGTGTTCAAGAGCGTCGTTCTGGAGAACCCGGAATACGTGGACATCATCAAGAACCCCGATCTGTACCACAACGACCTGTACAACATGGGAATGGTCAACAGCAAGAACCAACTCGAGTTCCACGACGGTCCCGTAAGGGTCACCGATCAGAAAGGAAAGGAAGTGACCAAGTACGACCCGTACGACTACCTCAACCAGATAGCTGAGGCAGTCGAACCCTGGTCTTACGAGAAATTCCCGTACCTCAGGAAGATCGGATACAAGGGTCTGGTCGCAGGGGCGGACAGCGGTCTTTACCGTGCAACACCCCTGGGAAGACTCAACGTTTCGGAAAGCATATCCACACCCAAGGCACAGGCGGCATTCGAGGAGTTCAAAGCACTCTTCAAGAGCCTCGGTGTCGAAGGACCGGTGCACTTCGCACTTGCCACACACTGGGCAAGGATCATCGAGATGATCTTCGCCGCGGAGAAGGTCAAGGAGGATGCATACAACCCCAACCTGAATGATGCCAACATCAAACAGAAGGATGTTGTTGCCGGAGGACGCGGTGTCGGTTGCGTCGAGGCTCCGAGAGGAACCCTCACCCACGACTACACCTGCGACGAGAGAGGCATTGTCACGTCTTGTAACCTTGTGGTCGGTACGACCAACAACAACGGTCCCATAAACGTCGACACAATAAAGATCGCCAAGGCTCTGATCAAGAACTACGAGGTATCCCCCGGACTTCTGAACATGGTCGAGATGGCATTCAGGGTTTACGATCCCTGTAACTCCTGCGCAACACACAGCTTGCCTGGACAGATGCCCCTCAAAGCGGTCATCAGGAATGCCGACGGTTCTGAGTATCAGACACTCGTTCGCAACTGAGCAGATCAAACGGGAGGGGAGACCCTCCCTTAATTCCTTTTAATTTATTCTACGGATGCTCTGATCCTTTTACCCCAGGTTCTTTTCTCGCTTCCTTTCAACATAAGATCGGAACGCTTTCCGAGATCCAGACCATCGAGAAGATACACCGATGCGTTATCCATGTCCAGAAGTTCACTGCCCATCACTGGACCCAGAAGAGGCTCATTCAGGATGTTCACGGGCGAGCCTCCGAGCATCCTGTTGAACGCCGGGATTATGATGAATTCCTGAGGCAGGGACTCATATCTTTCCGATCCGACAGGATTGAATCTCCCGCGTACCCAGCAGGGTTCTGTGGTCTGTTTTCCTACCCCGTCCCTGAACATCACTGCAGGATGATCATGGGCCATTATCAGAATATCCGAGGACATGACATCTTTCGAAGGCCAGGTATGTCCGTGTATCAATCCTACATTCTCTATTTTCATACCCGATGCGGGACGTATCCTCACATGTCCGGGAAGAAATTCCTCGATGTTGGTATCATGATTCCCTCTTACGACATCAATAGAATCGAATCTGTCCAATAATCTTTCGAAGAACACGGGGATCTCTTTATGCTCTTGCCTGTTGGAACCGGGAACCGAGTCCTTGACATCCCCCAGTACAATGAGTCTGCTGGAAACGGTCCCGGCAGCTTCTATTATCGCATTGAACATCTCGTCTGTTCGGGATACGAGATGGAATCCCTTTGAACGTAATTGAGACTCCAATCCGATGTGAAGGTCCCCTATAATGAGGTATTCGTCGGCCCTCAGAGCAGGTATTCCGGGTATGGGTTGGATATCCATATTATCTTCCCAGGCCGTCTTTCAGGACCTTAGGTATCATTTCTATGACATCGGTGGCGATCATTCCATAGGATCTGTCCTGGAAAGCGTATTCCCCCGATCTTCCTGAGATATAAGCCCCGAGGCAGGCGGAGTCGAAGGCACTCATCCCCTTGGACAGAAGTCCTGCCACAATACCTGCAAGGACATCCCCAGTACCTGCACCAGTCATTCCGGGTGTGCCTGTGGTATTGATCCTCACTTTATCACCGTATGCGATCAGATCCTCCTTTCCTTTCAGAAGAACGATTGCTCCCATGTCTGAAGAGAGCCTCGATACAGCTTTTTCTAAGTCGTCGGATAAAATACCGCCGAGACGTTCGAATTCTTTGCGGTGCGGGGTAAGGATGATGTTCCTTCTGCCTTTGAAACCCTTTCCTAACGCAGTAAGGCCGTCGGCATCCACGACAACAGGGATATCGAATTCTGAAATGAATCTGCGGACAGCTTCACATGTGGGTCCTGAAGTACCCAATCCGGGGCCGATGAGAACCGCATCGTAATCATTCAGGACGTTGCCAAGCAACGGAATGTGGTCTGAAGTGAATTCGTTACCTGGCAGTTCTATTAACGTGAACACAGGGGACACGGCGGAGATCTTCGTACAGCAATGTTCTGGAGCGGCGATCCTCACGATATCCGTACCTATCCTCAGAGAGGCCAATGCAGATATGGCAGGGGCGCCGTAATACGGCCCTCCTCCAATGACCAGCAGACGACCGTTGTTTCCTTTGTGCCCGTCAGCTTTCGGAATGGGATATCTCAACATATCTCCGGGTCCGATGTTCTTTTCGGCCTTCGCTGGCATACTGATATCCGTCACGATGATCTCTCCCGAATTCATTCTGTTCATTCCTTCTTTCAGGGCGTGGAATGTTATCGTGATATCGGGTATCACGAATAAATCGCTTCCCAATCCTGAAGGTATATCGACTGATATCACCGTTCCACTGAAGGCATTAGATCTTTTAATGAAAGAATCGTAAGGTGCACGCACTCCTCCTGTGAACCCTGTTCCGAGTGCACAGTCAACGATAACGTCGAAGAGTTTTTCATCGAATTCTGAGAATTGTTTCACTGGGCATTTGGTTCCGCTCAGCAGACATCTTATGTGTTCTGAGCGAATCGATGTTTCCGGTTTCAGAAGGAATATGGTCGCATCATTCAAAGTTACCATATTGGCTGCGGCTATACCGTCGCCGCCGTTGTTTCCGTTCCCACAGACGAACGCGATCCTCTTTCCGGGGAATCTTGAATTCAAAAGTTCTGCGATCGCTCTCCCAGCGTTATCCATCAAGATATCAACGGATACTCCAAGAGCTTCGGAATTGATATCCAGGATCTTCGATTCCAATGCAGATATCGTCTTCATTTCTGGTTTTTCTTCAGTATCTTTGCGATCTCAGGAAGCAATTGGGTCTTGGAGAATTTTCCCCTTTCAACTTTCACACATCCCTTTTTCGCTGCCCAGTTGGCCGGATATGCTTTGTCCTCGAGTATCTGGTATTCGAGATCCAGGATCAGGGCACCTTTCGCGATGATATCCAAACTCGGATTTTTGACGCACAGCTCCTTGGGAAGTCTTCTGCCCATTGTTCTGGTCCTGTCGATATCGAAATATTCGGGCCAGAGTACGATTGCGGTATCCTCGTCGTATGCCATGTTATCGTCCCTCTATACAGAACCCTGTTTAAGAATTTATAGATTTAAGAAATAATGCCGTAAGGCATCATGAAAAGTATGAATGCGCCGGAGACCGGTCGCGTGTTTATTCGATCAGAACGGCGTTGATGATACCATCCTGTCCGGGCCTGGAAGAGACAATTGCATCTCCCAATTCCGTTTTTATCTTGGCACCCTTGTTCATAATGTTACGCTGGACGTAGTTAGGGTCGGCAGGGTTCATTGTAACATTGAGGATCTTTGCTTTCTTGACTGTGTTGGTCTTCTTGTCCACTACGTTTGCGTAATCAGCGGTCAACATACCAACTTTGACGCTACCGCCCATTCCGCGGTACTGTTTGAGAGACTGTCTACCGATCTTGGTGAACTGTTTCTCTCTGCTGATCTCGAATTTCCTCTTTCCCCTGCTGGAGACGAGCCTGCCGCCAGTAGGTTTCCTCTTTGATTTGCCCTGCCAAAGTGCCATTGTATCGAACCTGCTAATTATGGTACTCTATTTAAATCTTTTTCAGGTTCTTATTAAGGGAGTGAGAAAAGTTCTGCTTTTACCACTCCGTTGATGATCTCGATAATGGCATATTTTCCATCCTTCGCCGGTCCTGGATTCACGAACGTGGTGCCGTTCTTTTCGATGATCCCTACGGATTCGTGGATGTGTCCGTTCAGTACGAGTATCGGATGGAATTCCTCCACGATCTTCAGTATCGATGTGCTTCCGACACTAATTCCTGAAGGGATGACATCGTTGAAACCGTATGCCGGAGCATGGACCATGAGAATCATTCCTTCTTTGGAGATGGGCCTCAGCATATTGTAGATAGTGTCCTCGTCAAGTTCGAATGGAGTGTTGAATATTGTTGGATTTGAACCGCCCAATCCCGCCATATGCATACCGCCGATCACAGTCGACTTTCCGTGCATGTCTGTGCAGATGTCAGATATTGCTTTGGGAAGGTCCAGAGGGTCACAGTTTCCAGGAAGGGCATACACATCGAGGTCGATGGATCCGATGATGTCCTCTGCCACCTCATTCGGGCCGAAATCTGTAATGTCGCCTAATATCAAAACATAATCAATATTGTTTCTATTAGCCTCAGAATTGACCCATTCCGATACAGACATATCTCCGTGGATATCCG
>JGI994J12354_10001707_pt1 | contig 22099 bp, 15 predicted proteins | sample IntmicLarv3ML3BL_FD_12354 | JGI IMG/M metagenome (IMG submission 12354) | reverse complement strand
GAATAATTCAGCTTTCTTGCTATCTTCTTCCGCCTCAGCTGCTTGAATGGCGAGGAAAATATCATTTACAAACTGTCCGGCTTCGTTCATTTCCATACCTAAAAAGATAGAATCCCCACTTACGGCATCAGCAAAACCTTTTGCTACGGCATCCATATTCAGCGGATTGGTAGCAGCACCCGGAAATTGCTTTGCCTGTTGATATACACCTACCCCATAGCTCGCCCCAATTATGTAGCTCGCACTATCAATATCTTTTTTTAAACTTACCGTTTTACCGGAATCACATGCTGCAAACGCAACTCCAATCATTACCATAGCCACAATGACTAAAAAACTCATTTTTTTCATTTCATTTTTATAATTTTGTTAAACAATATTTTAATACTTTACTATCATCTCTTTACTATCATCTCTTTATTATCAGGCTGCAAAGGTAAGTGTTTTATTTGTAATGATATATTTTTTATACTTTTTTTTTCTTAAATCAACATTTTTGACAGGAAAAATTAGTAATTTCGCAACTGAAAATTTAAATTCTATTCACAATGAAACAATTGGTTATTCTTACAGGAGCAGGCATGAGCGCAGAAAGTGGTATCTCTACTTTTCGCGACTCCGACGGGTTATGGAATAATTACCCTGTTGAACAAGTAGCAACACCTGAAGGTTTCGCCTCGAATCCTCAGTTGGTGTTGGATTTTTATAATCACCGGCGACGCGAACTGCTTACTACTGAGCCGAATGAAGGACACAAAGGCGTTGCGGCGCTGGAAAAATATTTCGAAACGCATATCATCACACAGAATGTCGATAACCTGCATGAACGTGCCGGAAGTACACATGTCATCCATTTACACGGAGAGCTGATGAAATCCTGTTCGGTCAGGAACAAAGATAAATCATTCGATATTTCGCCCGACCATCCCGACCTTCACGTAGGCGACGAAGCGCCGGACGGTGGACAGCTCCGTCCCTTTATCGTATGGTTTGGGGAAGCTGTTCCCAATATTAATGAGGCGATTCCGCTGGTCAAATCGGCAGACATCTTTGTTGTCATCGGGACCTCACTCAATGTTTATCCCGCAGCGGGGCTTCTTAATTATGTTAGAAACGGGGTGCCCATCTTCCTGATTGACCCTAAACCTGTAAATACCTATCGCACAGATATTGATTTTATTAATAAAGGTGCTTCGGAAGGGGTAAAGATTCTTACCAGGCGGCTGCTGTAATTTTTTGTAACAAAAAAACTCTTTTACTCGTCTTATTGATGAAAGCACCTCAAAAGCTGCTTCATCAACACTACAATTATTCATAATTAATTCGTAAACATATGAAAAAGAGTATTTTTATTGCCTTTGTGGCAACAATCCTATGCCAGCCCTGTTTCAGCGCAGGAGTCGCTGAAAGAAGCAAAACGCAACAACAGCAAACCGTTGAAGCACTATTCTCAACTTTCTCGAAAGAAGAGCATATCACGCACATAAGACTTGGAGGTTTAATCATGACCTTTGCACGTGCATTTACCGACACGAAAGGCGTTACAAATGTGGAAATATTCTCGTTTGAAGAATGTGACAGTCAGGTGAAAGACAAACTGAACGCCGCCATTAAAAATTTGAAAGACAGCGCATATGAAACGCTTATCTCTACCACGCAAGACGGGGAAAGCACGAAAGTTCTCGTTAAAATAAAAGAAAGCATTATTCACGAAATAGTCATTGTAACGGGTGGTACCAACCCTGCCTTCGTCAGGATAAAAGGGAAAATAAAACCCGAAGACATTCAGGAGGTGGTGAAAAACAATAAATAACAATTTATTAAATGACCAACGCTTATTTCAAACAAGTTTATTATTCTTTGCATCCAAAGTTGTATCGGGTAGCCTATGCCATTCTTAAAAATACGGAAGATGCTGAAGATATTATTCAGGATGCTTACTGCAAACTCTGGGATGACCGTAAGAAACTTGTTGATGTACAAAAGCCGGAAGCCTACTGTGTGACGCTTGTGAAGAATTTATGTCTGGATTTTTTAAGTTCTCTGAAAATGATGCATAAAAAAGATTTCATTGATGATTATGATTTCCCCGATCACACCTCCAGTGCTGAAACAGATATGGTTAATAAGGAAAAGGTAGAAAAAATAAAATCGCTCATCCATCGCTTGCCTTACAAACAACAAAGGGTACTTGATTTGCGCGTATTTTCAGCTTGTTCCTCTTCAGAAATAGAGCAGATAACAGGCGAAAGTTCCGAAAATGTGAGGGTTTTGCTCTCACGCGCAAGAAATACATTGAAAATGAATTTTAAAAATATAATTATGATTGACGAAAGAAAAATAGAACAACTACTGACTGCTTTTTATGAGGGCATTACGACACCAGAAGAAGAAGAAATAATCCATGATTTTTTCGACTGCGAAGCGGTCAGCGAAAAATGGCAAACGGACGGCGTTATATTTAATGCGTTATATGAACCAACCCGTATCCCGCTCCCTGATGGTTTTGCTGGAAGATTGGAAACAAGTATTGACAACCATATGAGAACTTCGGCTAAACAACACGCAAACTCAATAGCAAGGAAGCTGTTTATCAGTATACTCAGCACTGCCGCAGTCATTTTACTTTGCTTGGGTCTGTTTTTTATGCCAGGCAAGAAAACCCAAACGGATTTCATAGCCGATACCTATACCAATCCAGCTGAAGCAGCAGTAGTAGCCGAAAAAACGCTTCTTTTTATTTCCTCCAAACTTAACGAAGGATTAGTTCCTTTGGAAAAAGTGAAAGCGAATGTAAATAAAACATATGAAATTTTAAATGAAAATTTATAGTTCAATTAATAAAATATAACAATATGAAAACTAAGTATTTATTTCTAATGATAGGTTTGTTAGCTAGCAGTTTTTTAAACGCGCAGACAAACACATTAAAACGTTTGTTCGACAAATATGAAAACGAAGACCATGTCACCATTGTGAGTATATCAAAAACCATGTTTAGTTTGATTCCAGGTAACATCAAAGCCGGTGATGTGGACCTCCAGCACTTGCTACCCAAAATTGAATCGCTTTTGATCATCTCATCCAATAACAGCGACATGAGAGAAAAAATGTCAGCAGAATTTCATTCGATGATTGAAAAAGACAAAGATTATGAACAACTTATGCGCGTAAAAAGCGACAAAACGAACGTAACTTTCAATGTCAGGAAAAAAGGAAACCTGATAAACGAATTGATCATGTTGGTCATCGATGAAAAGGATTTTGTTGCAATCCAATTATTGGGAAATTTTACGATCTCAGATATCGAAAATATCGCTAAAGATATGGGAAAAATACAATAAAATGATAGCATAAAACGTTTTAGTGTAGAATCATCCTATCATTGAAACGTATGAGAAAAAATAAAATACTTTGGGCTGACGACGAGATTGACTTGTTAAAACCTCATATTCTCTTTCTGGAAGAAAAGGGTTATGAGGTTTTCCCTGTCATTAGCGGTCACGATGCAATTGATTGTTGTATGGAACAATCTTTTGACATAATTTTTTTAGATGAAAACATGCCCGGGTTGAGCGGGCTAGAAACATTGATTCAGATAAAGCAATTGAATCCCGATGTCCCTGTCGTTCTGATCACAAAAAGCGAAGAAGAAAGTATTATGAATCAGGCTATCGGTAACAAAATATCAGATTATCTTATCAAACCCGTAAACCCGAATCAACTCCTGCTTGCCGTTAAAAAGAACGTTCATAAAACCGATATTATCACTGAATTTACGACCACCAATTACCGACACGAATTTAATCGGATTGGCATTCAGATAGGCGATGCCAACTCTACAAATGATTGGATAGCTATTTATAAAAAGCTAACTGATTGGGAACTTACGCTTCAGGAAGGTCAATCCGAAATGCAAGAATTACTCCGACTGCAGAAAAAAGAAGCCAATCACGCTTTTGGTAAGTTTGTTAAGAAAAATTATGTGGACTGGATACAAAAACCGGAACAAAGACCGTTGATGAGTCCCGATCTTTTCAAAAACAAAGTCTTCCCATTACTCGACAACGACGAAAAAGTCTTTTTTATTCTGATTGACAACTTTCGTTTAGACCAGTGGAACTCGGTCAAAAGCTTGCTCAGCGAAACCTTTTCTTTCGATGAAAGTCTATATTACAGCATCCTTCCTACTGCTACCCAATATGCAAGAAACGCTATTTTTTCTGGCCTCATGCCCTTACAAATTGAAACGTTATTTCCAGAATTATGGATTGACGAAGAAAGTGAAGAGGGCAAAAACATCAATGAAGAACCTTTGATAAGAACTCAAATTGAGCGGTTTCGCAAAAAATATACTTTTTCTTATCATAAAATATACGATTCGTTGTATGGTGAAAAAATCATTAACTCCATTTCCGACCTTATGCGCAATCAACTCAATGTTATTGTAATCAATTTTGTGGATATGCTGTCGCATGCACGTACCGAGAGTAAGATGATAAGAGAATTGGCACAAACCGAAGCGGCCTACCGTAGCCTGACGCGCTCATGGTTTCAACATTCATCCACATTGGAACTAATTAAAAAAATTGCAGCAAAAGGCGCTAAAATAATACTAACTACCGACCATGGTACCATTCGCGCTGACAGCCCTGTTAAAATAAAAGGCGACAAAAATACAAATACAAACCTGCGATACAAAGTAGGAAAAAACCTGGATTATGATTACAAAGAGATTTTTGAAATAAAAAACCCTGAAGAAGCCGGATTACCTTCTCCTAACCTGAGTTCAAAATATGTTTTTGCCTTGAATGAATCATTTTTTGCTTATCCTAACAACTACAATTACTACGTTTCCTACTATAAAAACACCTTTCAGCATGGTGGGATATCCCTTGAGGAAATGTTGATACCTTTCATTGTGTTACAACCAAAAATAAGGTGATAGTTGATTTCGTATTGATTCGATGTTAATAAATAATGTAAAATACTTTTCTTTATTACAAATTTTTTCTTAATGAATCGCTTAAAATGATTTAGCAAATAAAATGTAATGAATATTTTTTTTTTTATACACGCACTTTTCATCCTTAAAAAGCGATGGAAATAATAAAAAGTTTTCCATTGTATTTTTTATTAACCTCTTTATATATTATTATTTATAATAATAATAATCAACATATTAACAATAATAATAGCTGTTGAAAGATTCTTTAAAAATAGGATCGGAAGTTGATAACATCATATCCAAATTATTTGACTAAATCTTTTCAATAATTTCAACATCTTATTATTATCAATATTACATTTTAGAATTAATTTTTAAAAGAAATATAATAATATGATTGTTGAAAACTCATAAGCCTACCAATATTTGATTATACTGTTCGTCGTCATTAATTATCTGCAACGCTTTCTGGTAGCTATCATTTCGTTCGTTGATGATTTCAAAATAATCGCTCATTTCAAACAAGTCGCGTGCGATAAGCGCTTTCAGTTGAAGACGAATCCATTCCTTTGATTTATTGTACTGTTCTTCTACAAATGCTATCTTTTCATCTTCTGCCATGACAAGCAGTTCATTTAACGTTTCGTCAGAAACATTAAAATTTTCTTTATAAATTTTAGAGGTTAGATATGCGCTATTCAATTCCTCACGGTGCGTATCTAAGTAAGTCATTGACAATTTATTTAGAATTCCCAACCTGACAAGGCTTAAATGGTAATCCGTAATGCGAGTTGAATCAAATGGAACAAAAATATCCGGCATAATACCTCCGCCTCCATAAACGGTCCGGTTGGAAATAAGCGTACTGTATTTCAATGTATCAGGAAAATGAATGCTATCCGCGTTCAGATGTTCGCCATTGTAAAAACGAACACTGAAATCATGCTGATACGATTTAGCATTACCCACTTCATAAGGGCGTTGGATATTTCGTCCGGAAGGCGTATAATAACGGGCAATCGTGAGACGTATCATCGAACTGTCCGGAAGATTTATCGATCGCTGAACTAGCCCCTTGCCGAACGAACGACGTCCAACGAGAACGCCTCTGTCCCAATCTTGTATGGCACCTGCCACAATTTCGCTTGAAGAAGCGGAGTATTCATTGAGTAGAATAACTAATTTACCTTTCTTGAATATACCTTGTTCTGTTGAAATGGCATCAGAACGTTCGAATTTATTACCTTCTGAGTATACTATTAGTTTTCCTTTATCAAAAAACTGGTCGGCTAAAGCATATGCAATGTGTAAATAGCCTCCTCCGTTATCCTGTAAATCTAAGATAAGATTTTGCATCCCCTTATTTTGCAATGTTGTCAACGATTGTTTGAACTCTTCTAAAGAAGTAGCGGCAAAACGGCTCAATCGTATGTAACCGGTTTTAGAATCCGCCATATAGGTCGCATCGATACTATAAATAGGTATACGGTCGCGAATGATTTTAAAATCAAGTAAATCAGTGGAAGAACCACGTTTAATACGGATTATAACTTCGGTTCCCTTTTTACCGCGAATTATCTTTGTAATATCCGAATTAACCATATTGACACCAGCAATAATTTGATCATCAACCTGAACAATTTTATCACCGGGAAGCAGACCTACTTTTTCTGAAGGACCGCTCGGAATAACTTGTATAACATAGAGTGTGTCATTCAACATATTGAATTGAATGCCGATTCCGTCAAAATTTGCTTCTAATGGTTCGTTCATCTTGCGTGTTTCTTCGGCGTTCGTATAAACGGAATGAGGGTCTAAATTTTCAAGAATGCCTTTAATAGCATCTTCGACTAATTGACTTCCTTTTACTTCGTCTACATATAAAGAATTAATATAAGAAGTAGCAATTACCAGCTTATTAAGGTTAGCAGCATTTTCGTCGTTCGGATCAAATCGTTGACGTTGGGCGTTTACAAAATTCACAGAAATAGTAAATATCAGAATAGAGATAATAATTTTTTTCATTTTATGATGGGAATTAATTTAGTTATATCTTGTTTGAAAATAATTAGTTCACGAATAAGGCTTGAGCTGATAGATGCAAGCGCGGGTTCAGAAAAAAGGAATACGGTTTCAATGCCGGATAACATCCGATTGACATCCGCCATATTTTTTTCATATTCGAAATCATGCAGGCTTCTAACACCCCTAATTAAGAAATCCACGCCGGCTTGTTTAGCAAAATCGATGGTCAGCATATCGTAGGAAGTGACATGAATGTTGTCTATTGTATCATATATTTTTTTAATATTGGCCAGACGCTCTTCAAGCGGGAAAAAAGATTTTTTTTCTGTGTTGTTTGCGATTGCTATAATTAATTCGTCCGTAATAGCTAAGGCTCGTTTTACAATCGCATCATGGCCATTTGTAAAAGGGTCGAAAGTACCTGAAAATAAAGCCTTTTTTTTCATGTCTGTAATGAATTTGTAAAATCTTCTTCTATCACAAGATTGTCAATGATAAAATTTTGACGGTCTAACGTATTTTTTCCCATGTAAAACTCCAAAATTTCCTTGATGATATGATCCTTTTTCATTTTAACAGGGTCAAGACGCATATTTTGGCCAATAAAGTTTTTGAATTCGTCCGGTGAAATCTCACCAAGCCCTTTAAAACGGGTAATTTCGGGATTTTTTCCAAGCTTCTTCATAGCAGCGAATTTTTCCTCCTCTGAATAGCAGTAAATAGTTTTCTGTTTATTACGAACACGAAATAAAGGAGTCTGTAATATGTAAACATGATTTTTACGAATCAAATCGGGAAAAAATTGAAGAAAAAAGGTGAGCAATAGCAATCGGATATGCATCCCATCGTCGTCAGCATCCGTCGCAATAATTACTTTATTATACCGCAGGCCTTCGAGACCATCTTCAATATTAAGCGCAGCCTGTAATAAATTAAATTCTTCATTTTCATAGACTACTTTTTTAGTAAGGCCGAAGCAGTTTAAAGGCTTCCCACGCAAACTAAAAACGGCTTGAAGATTTGGATCGCGACTTTTGGTGATGGAGCCGCTCGCCGAATCGCCTTCCGTAATAAAGATACACGACTTTGCTTTATCATTGTTTTTAAAATCATTGAGATGTATACGGCAATCTCTTAATTTTTTGTTGTTTATATTTGATTTTTTAGCACGTTCACGAGCCAGTTTTGTGACGCCGGCGATTGCTTTACGTTCCTTTTCGGATTCAAAAATTTTTTTAAGTAATATATCGGATGTTTCAGGAAATTTGTGTAAGTAATTATCCAATGCCTTTTTAATAAAATCGCTTATAAATTTAGAAATGGAAGGTCCATTCGGACCGATATCCTTCGAGCCTAACTTCGTTTTGGTCTGACTTTCAAAGACTGGTTCCTCTACCTTGACACAGATGGCAGCCGTAATACCGGCACGTATATCACTATATTCAAAACCTTTATTAAAATATTCTTTTACAGTACGGCTGATTGATTCACGAAAAGCGGTCAGGTGCGTACCTCCTTGCGTCGTATGTTGACCGTTTACAAACGAATAGTATTCTTCGCCATACTGATTACTGTGGGTAATAACTACTTCGATGTCGTCACCTTTCAGATGAATGATGGGATATAGCGGATCGGAAGTCATGTATTCATTCAACAGATCGACCAACCCGTTTTCGGAATGATAATTTTTCCCGTTATAATTGATGGTAAGACCAGTGTTAAGAAATACGTAGTTCTTAATAAGGTTTTCAACAAATTCATCTTTATACTCGTACGCTGGGAAAATTTCGATATCAGGGATAAAAGATACAAGCGTGCCATTTCTTTCTTTTGACTGAAAAACAGACGGGTCGTTGATTACATTTGCTTTCTCATACTCCACCCTTTTGGATTCCTTATCGCGCGTGCTTTCAATTAAAAAATAACTACTCAGCGCATTTACAGCCTTGATGCCAACGCCATTCAGACCAACTGACTTTTTGAAGGCTTTACTATCGTATTTAGCACCCGTATTCATCTTACTTGACACATCTTTCACTTTCGTCAAAGGGACGCCCCGACCATTATCACGGACTGACACCACACCGTCTTTAATTTTTATCGAGATAGACTTACCGAATCCCATCATGTATTCATCAATCGAATTATCGAGTACTTCCTTCAACAGTACGTAAATGCCGTCGTCAGCAAAAGTTCCGTCGCCAAGTTTTCCGATATACATGCCTGGACGACGGCGGATATGCTCGTTCCATTCGAGCGTAATTACTTCTTTATCATCGTATGAGATGTCATTATCCTGTTGATTTATCAATAAATCATCCATTGTCATATTTGTTTGATATAAACTCTTCTTGTTTTGTGATGTTCTGTTTTGAAATATTGCCACTGTGCCTGAACAGCATGATTGTTAGCAAGTTCCGGATTACTCTCTGCGTATGCAACGCCGATGTGGTTAAATATTGGAATTAAATCATTGAATAATAATGCGTTCACACCTTTATTCTGATATTCAGGCAACACCGCCATCAGGTAGAAGTCAACTACTTTGGGTTTTCTGTATAAGGCATTAAGTAAATGGATAAAACCGAATGGAAAGAGTGCGCCACGCGATTTTTGCAACCCGCGGGTCAAACTGGGTAATGAAATACCAAATCCCACCACGTCATCATCTTCTTCACGTACAATAATGGAGATGAGATCAAGTTGTAATAAAGGTATGTACATTTTCACAAAGTATTCAATTTGTTTCTCCGACAATGGAGAGAAACCGTATAACGGCGAGTATGCTTTATTTAGTACATTGAAAATCTTATATACGTAAGGCCATATTTCTTTTCTTTTCTTAAATTTTATTACTTTAAGCCCATACTTTTTACTTGCCATTTCGCCGATCCGCCGGTGTTTTTCGGGAACACTTTCGGGAATGTAAATCTTGAATTCTTTCCAATCCTGATCTTTTACAAACCCGATACGTTCCAATTGTTCCGGATAATAAGCATAATTATAGATGGTAACCATCGTTCCCGGGAGGTCGAATCCATCCACTAACATCGCTTCATGATCCAAATCTGTAAAACCCATGGGTCCGTGCAAGGCCGTCATTCCCTTTTCTTTAGCCCAGTAGGTAACAGCCTCAAAAAGCGCGTCGACAACCTCGTTATCATTGATGAAATCAAGAAACCCGAATCGTGCATACTTTTGTTTCCAGATACGGTTACTCTCATGTACAAGAATACCGGCAATCCGACCGACAATCTTATTGTTCTTGTAAGCAAGGAAATAGATAGCGTCACAAACGTCAAAAGCAGGATTTTTATCCTTCGATAAAGTCGCAACTTCATCCAGTATCAAACTCGGAACATGATAAGGATTATCTTTATAAAGTTTGATATTAAACTTAACAAACCGTAGAAGCTGCTTTCTTGTTTTTACTTCTCTAATTTCAACGCTCATTATTATTTTATTATTTGTGGGCAAAGGTAGTGCAAGTTGAGCGCAATACAAAAAAAGTTTACTTATTTTTATTGCCGAGAAGCCGCCTATGTATTCCGTAGAGACGCGGCGCGCCGCGTCTCTACTAAAATAATGACAACACCAATCGTTCGATATCCATTCGGATTTGTGCTTGCGTACAAGAAAAATTATTAACGATGATGGCAATGGCATACGTTTTATTGTCATCCATGACATATCCTGCATAACTTCTCACACGACTCATACTCCCACTTTTCAGGCGCGCTTTTCCATGTAACTTGCTTCCTCTAAGAAAATTTGCAACAGTCCCTTCCACACCTGTGCGCGGCAAAGATTCAACAAAAATTTTAGAAACGGGTGATTTCGTGTACATATAAGATAGCATATCACACAAAAAAGCGGCAGTTAGTTTGTCGGTAGTTGCCAAACCACAACCATCATACATCCACAAGGAGGACGTATTGATGCCTTTATCGTCCCATTTTTTCTTCACAACTTGCACACCGTTCTCAAAAGATGAAAGGTGGAGGTCACTGGATAAACCAACGGTTTTCAAAAGCGCATCTGCATATAGATTATGACTTTTGTGATTGGTTATACGTACGATTTCTTTCAAAGACTCCGAATAGGTGGTAATAATCGTCTTATAGTCCTGATTTACAAAATTATTATTTTGGATATTACGACGGTAACTAGTTGGAGTACCCGCTAAAAGAATACTGTCTTTTTCTAAAAGTTTTGATAAGTATTGCGCTAGAAACAAAGCCGGATCAGGAATATCGCCCTTTTGTTGATAGTCAAACCGGTGGGAAGGAACAGTTCCATAAAGCATGCGTTCATTAGAAAATGGGAAACCTGTTATATACATACTATCCTTATTAGAATTATTAGTAGTAAGGTAGTTATGAAATTGAATAGAAGGAATTTCAGGTTCGGTTTTAATAATTTCAGGCTGAACGTCCGAACTATTGGTACGTAAAAAAAGCGTATACCGATTATCAAAAATATTAATGCCGTAGCTACCCTGCCCATAATAGCTGCCCATGTCTTCACGCATCATCTTCATCGAAATGCCCTCTGTATCAAATACTCGCTCATCGGCTATGACAGAACCGGTAATGGTTCGGATTCCGGCGCTTTTTATCGATCGAACCCATTCACGCAGTACTTTATCCCGATCAGCTCCTGTTTCGTACGAACCAAGCGTTGGGTCACCGCTGCCACGAATATAAATATTTCCTTCCAGAATGCCATCTTGAATAATCCCATCATACAGTATATCAGTTCCATATCGAAATTGTTCGCCTAATATTTCGAGCGCTGAAGCCGTAGTTACTGTTTTCAATACAGATGCCGGAATCAATTCCCGCTCCGCATCATAACTGAAAACAACCGTATCGTTCAAGATGTCTTTTACCATAAAAGAGACGGAAGCTCCTTTCATATAGGAGGGACTTAAAAATCGCTGAAAAGATGTTTGTGAATAGATTTTCCCTCCAAGAAATAGTAGCAGTAAAGAAAATAAGATGGAAACTGTTCTCATAGAAAGAAATTAATAGTAAGTAATAACGAATTGCAAAGTTATTATTATTTTTCATAAAAGAGTTTATAATTTTTCAGTTTCAATAAATTTCATGTACTTTTGTCGAACATAATTTAAGAAAAAGTAATTTGTAACACGGTAAACAATGGAAAGATTTATAGCTGTCAGAAATACGTTCTGTCTTTTACTACTCAGTTGTGCAGCAGTAACAAACACACACGCACAACAAAACGAAACAAGCCAGCAAGCGCCACAATTAATAATTGATCCGCAAATCAGATTCGGTCAATTAGATAATGGCTTAACATACTACATTCGTCACAACGAAATGCCAAAAGAAAGAGCAGAATTTTATATTGTTCATGATGTCGGTTCGATGCAAGAAGAAGACGATCAAAGGGGGCTCGCGCATTTCCTGGAACATATGGCCTTTAATGGAACGAAAAATTTTCCTGAAATAAACGGTATTTTGGATTATACGGAAAAAATAGGAATGAAATTTGGAGAAAATGTAAATGCCTATACCGGTTTTGACGAAACGGTTTACATGTTAAAGAATGTACCTACCATGCGCGAAGGTATCATCGATTCAGCTTTACTTATTCTGCACGACTGGTCGTCATTCCTATTACTGGATGATGAAGCAATTGAAAAGGAAAGAGGCATCATACGCGAAGAACTACGTACTACCAGAACGGCTCAAATGCGGTTATGGGAACAGCAGTTACCCAAGATGTACCCACTAAGTAAGTACGGAAAGCGCTTACCGATCGGTACGCTGACTATAATAGAAAATTTTGCTAGAGAGGATTTAATTGATTATTATAATAAATGGTACCGACCGGATTTACAAGCGTTAATAATCGTAGGCGATATTGATGTGGATAATGTGGAAGAGAAAGTAAAAAAAGTTTTTTCAGACATTCCCAAAGCGGAAGATGAACCGGAGAAAGGCTTGTACGTAGTCCAGGACAATGATATACCACTTGTTTCTATTGCGACCGACAAGGAAATGCCCAATACTGTATTATATATCTTTTATAAACATGATAAAATTCCGCTGAATTTAAAAGGTACAATTGTCGATTTATATACAAATTATACGCAACAAATAATTGCCAGTGTAATGAGAGAACGGTTTTCGGAAATAGTACAAAAACCGGACGCCCCGTTTGTTGCCGCCTTTGCCTCAGATGGCGATTTTTTCGTATCAAAAACAAAAGGAGCCTGGACCTCAGCCGCCATAGCCAAGCCTAATGAGTTGGATAGAGCCATGAAAGGATTGGTTGTCGAAGTAGAAAAAATAAAAAAATTCGGCTTTACTGAAGATGAATATGAAAGAGCAAAAGACAACGTGTTAAAAATGTATGAGAACGCTTTTAACGAACGAAATAATCAAAATAATAGTTCATTAGCAGGAGAATATATCGGACATTTTACCAATGCCGATTACATTCCCGGAATTGAAATAGAATATGAAATAGTTAAAGAAATAGCGCCGGTCATCACATTAGAAGGATTAAATAATTACCTAAATACCATTTTCAAGAAAAATGAAAATTTTAGAAATATTGTGATAGGTCTTACCGGCCCGGATATGGAAGATATGATTTATCCATCCGAACAGGAACTATTAATGATGTTTGTTGAAGCACAAGAGGAATTGGTCGAAAATAATGAAGCGGAAGAGATAAATAGAATACTTCTTCACAATACACCGGACAAGGGCAGAATTGTATCGGAAAGTAAAAACGATATGTTTGATAATTACGAATTTACATTAAGTAATGGCGCGAAAGTAGTTGTTAAACAAACTGAGAATAAAAATGATGAGATATTAATGTCAGCGTTAAGAATTGGCGGGGAAACAACATTCAAAAATAAGAAGGATATATGGAATCTGAAATTATTTAACAACGCCATACAATTTAATAAGATAGGTGATTTCAGTGCAACGAACTTAATGAAAGCCTTGTCAGGAAAAAAAGTTAATTTCAGTATGGGTATTGCTCCTTCAAGCGATGTTATAAACGGCTCATCATCACCTGCGGACCTGAAAACACTTTTCGAGATTATATATCTGCTGTTTACCGATGTTCAGCCTGATCATGAGGCATATACAGGTTTCAAAGAACGCGTAATCGCCCAACTTGAAAATTTAAACTTAAATCCGGATTACACTTTTACAGATTCATTAAAAGCAGTTTTATATAATAATAGTGAGCGAGATATGAATTTAAAAGTGACTGATTTTGAAAAAATTGACTACGACAGAATCATTGCTATGTATAAAGAACGGTTTTCTGATGCTTCGAATTTCACATTTACTTTTGTAGGGAATATTGAATTAGATACAATTAAGCCTTTGATGGAGACATACTTAGCGTCTTTACCTAAAAAGAATAATAAGTCTGTGCCGGATGAGTCACAAATGACACCCTTCCCCAAGGGGAACATAAGTAAGCACTATCGTCAAAAATTAGAAACGCCTAAAGCGACGATTCATCTGATGTATACAGGTAAAATGACGTACAATTTAAGTAATATTGTTAAAATGCAAGTCCTGAATGGCATACTTGATTTGGTTTTTTATGAAAAAGTTAGAGAGAGTGAAAGAGCTGCCTATTATATTTTGAACGAGTTTAATTTATATGATTTTCCACTTGGACGAATGACACACCAAATTAATTTTGATACAAGTCCAGATAAGATTACCGAACTCATAGACATTGTTAAAACAGAAGTCACCAGAATTGCTGAAGAAGGGACGTCAAATGAAAACTTTGAAAAAACGCTGCTAAGTATAGTTAAAAAAAGTTCGGAACTAATCCAGCGAAATGAGTATTGGTTAGGAATATTAGGCACCTATTATTTAAGTAATTTTGATTCACATACAGATTACATTAAAATTTTAGGTGAAATAAATGAAGAAGATATAAAAAAGTTCGCCAAAGAATTTTTAGAACAAGGTAATCTGATTGAATTAGTAATGATTCCTGAATAGCGAACCATGTTGGAATAATTAAACCCTGTATACGAATCGATTTACCTTAGTAAAAGATGACGAATTTTGCCGAAACTCCCTTAATGAAACAATATTATGACATTAAGTCGAAACACCCGGATGCAATATTATTATTCAGGGTAGGCGACTTCTATGAAATGTATGGAAAAGATGCAGTAACGGGAGCTGAAATATTAGGAATTGTTCAAACAAGACGTTCTAGCGCAAATGCGGCTGATATACCCATGGCCGGATTTCCTCACCATGCGTTAGATACTTACCTGCCTAAGTTAGTGAGAGCAAGTAAAAGGGTGGCTATTTGTGATCAACTCGAAGACCCGAAGTTGTCGAAGAAACTCGTAAAAAGAGGTATCACGGAAATAGTTACGCCGGGATTATCTATAAGCGATAACATACTGAATAAAAATGAGAACAACTTTCTGGCTGCAATCCATACATCAAAAAACGTGTATGGTCTGTCACTACTTGATATTTCCACTGGTGAATTTTTAACGACCGAAGGCTCCCTTGAGTATATTGATAAATTATTAAGTAGTTTTGCCCCGAAAGAAATTTTAGTTGAAAGAAGCACCCGTACTTCCATTGAAGAAAAATTTAATACAAAATGCCTGTTATACCCTTTAGATGATTGGATTTTTTCGGAAGATACAGCTAAAGAGCGATTATTAAAGCATTTTGAAGTGGCAACATTGAAAGGTTATGGAATAAATGATCTACACTGTGGAGCCGTTGCTTCAGGAGCGATACTATATTACTTAGAATTAACGCAACAAAGGAATGTAAGTCATATAAATTCAATATCCCGTATTCAAGAGAATAACTTTGTCAGATTAGATAAATTTACGATTCAAAATCTGGAATTGCTTATGCCATTGAATAACGATGGCGTTTCGTTATTAGAAGTGATTGATAAAACACAATCGCCGATGGGTAGCAGATTATTAAAAAGATGGATCGTTTTTCCTTTAATCGATTTGAAGAAAATACAAGAACGCCAGGAGGTTGTGACTGCTTTTTTAAAAGATGCTGAAACAGCCGACGAAATAGAATTACTAATCGCACAAATCGGCGATTTAGAGAGAATTATCTCTAAAATTGCCGTTGGTAGGGTGAATCCGAGGGAAACATACCAGTTAAAATTTTCATTACTTGCGATTGACGCGATAAAAGAATTGTGTAAAAGTAGTAAATACGACACAATTAAGAATTTTTCAGAACATCTTGATCCTTGTCTGAATGTAATCAACCGTATTGAAAAGGAACTGATGGTAAATCCGCCATTATCTTTAAATAAAGGAGGTGTAATTGCAAATGGAGTTGACAATGAGTTAGATGAATTACGTCAGTTAGCTTACTCAGGGAAAGACTATTTGCTGAAATTGCAAAAACAAGAGACAGAGCGAACGGGTATATCAAGTTTAAAAATCGCATTTAATAATGTATTTGGTTATTATATCGAAGTTAGAAATACACACAAAGATAAAGTACCACAAGAATGGATTCGTAAACAGACGTTGGTAAACGCGGAGCGTTACATTACTGAAGAGCTAAAGGTATACGAAGAAAAAATTCTGGGAGCAGAGCAGAAGATATTTGAGTTAGAAGAAAAACTCTTCCAGCAATTAATTTTGAACATTGCAGAGTTCATCCCAATTATCAAAAAAAATGCTTGCCGAATTGGAGAAATTGACTGTTTAAGAGCCTTTGCAAACGTGGCGAGCCGGAATAAATATGTTTGTCCGGTTGTAGATGACTCAGATAAAATAGATATTCAAGGCGGACGGCATCCTGTCATCGAGAAACAATTGCCAATTAGTTCTCCATACATTGCAAACGATGTTTTTTTAGATACACAAGAACAACAAATAATAATCATTACAGGGCCGAATATGGCTGGGAAATCAGCCCTGTTAAGGCAAACGGCATTAATCACATTGATGGCTCAGATAGGGAGCTTTGTGCCTGCAGAAGCAGCGCACATCGGCTATGTAGATAAAATTTTCACAAGAGTAGGCGCGTCGGATAATATCTCTTTAGGCGAATCTACCTTCATGGTTGAAATGACGGAAGCAGCCGGAATTTTGAATAATCTTTCACAAAGAAGTCTGATATTATTCGACGAATTAGGGCGGGGGACAAGTACTTACGACGGGATATCTATTGCCTGGGCTATCGTAGAATATATCCATGAACACCCTGTAAACAAAGCAAAGACCCTATTTGCCACACATTATCACGAAATGAACGAAATGGAAAAATCGTTTAAACGGATAAAGAACTTTAATGTGTCGATAAAAGAAGTCGATAAACGAATTATTTTTATGCGTAAACTGATGCCGGGAGGGAGTGAACATAGCTTCGGGATTCATGTAGCGCAAATGGCAGGAATGCACAAAAGTATTGTAAAAAGAGCCAATGAGATATTGAAACAATTAGAAGGCGATAACAAACAACAAGGTATTACAAGCAAACCCATAAAGGAGATTGCAACTTCCTACGATGGCTATCAGTTTAATTTGTTTCAGTTGGACGATCCGGTATTATGTCAGGTCAGAGATGAGATACTAAACCTCGATATCAATAACCTGACACCGATGGAGGCGATGAACAAACTGTACAGTATTAAGAAAATAATAACCGGCAAATCTCAGAATTAGGATATGGCATTGAACTATATTTGGATCGCATTTATGCTAATCGCCTTTGTAGTAGCAACATGTAAGTTGTTATTTCTGAATGACATAGATGTCTTCAATACCATAATCAGCTCTACTTTCGACTCGGCTAAGACAGGCTTTGAAATTTCAATAGGGATTACGGGTATCCTTTCTCTTTGGCTGGGTTTAATGAAAATAGGGGAAAAAGCAGGTTTAATTAATTCTTTTGCTCGTTTTGCATCACCTGTTTTCTCAAAATTATTTCCGGATATTCCAAAAGACCATCCGGCAGCCGGCACAATTTTTATGAACATGTCCGCCAATATGCTCGGTTTAGATAATGCTGCTACGCCTATCGGCTTAAAAGCCATGCAAGAACTGCAATCACTAAATGAAAAAAAAGATACGGCGAGTAACGCAATGATCATGTTTTTAAATATCAATGCTTCGGGTTTAACCATCATCCCGATTACGATTATGACTTACCGCGCACAAATGGGAGCGGGCAACCCGACAGATGTTTTTGTCCCTATCTTAGTAGCAACTTTTTTTTCTACCTTAGTGGCAATACTTGCAGTTTGCTTCGCCCAAAAAATAAATATCATGCAAAAAAATTTACTCGTCTTTTTCGGAGCAATGATATTCTTTATTTTTGGAATGATAGCCCTGTTCAAATATCTACCATCAGACGAAATAGCCATTTTTTCTACATTATTTGCAAATATACTTTTATTTACAATTATTTGTGGTTTTTTAATCGCAGGAATCAGGAAAAAACTAAATGTTTATGATACATTCATTCTGGGCGCAAAAGAGGGCTTTCTGACGGCTGTTAAGATAATCCCGTACCTGATTGCCATCCTGGTTGCGATCGGCGTTTTCAGGGCATCTGGCGCAATGGACATTTTGATTAATGGAATTGCTTGGATAGTAGCTACTTGCGGATTTGATACCACATTTGTGGATGCTTTACCGACAATTTTCATGAAACCATTGAGCGGGAGCGGTGCAAGAGGAATGATGATCGACGCAATGCGAAATTTTGGCGCTGATTCTTTCGTAGGTCGTTTATCCTGCATAGCACAAGGTTCGACGGATACCATTTTTTACATTGTTGCGGTTTATTTCGGTGCGATATCGATTCGGAAAACACGACATACAATTCCATGCGCACTACTTGCTGATTTAGCCGGTGCAATCGCAGCCATTACAATAGCCTATCTTTTTTTTCCAATCAATTAATGAAGGATGAACAAATGATACTTTATAATGTGATAGATGTTAAAATGCCTGAGTTTCCCAAACGTAAAATTACGAATTGGATAAAGGAAGTAGCCGCAGGATACAACAATAATATTGGAGATATCTCTTATATATTTTGTTCCAACGAAAAAATTTTGGAATTGAACATACAGTATCTTTCACATAACTACTTTACTGACATCATTACTTTCGATTATTCAGAAAAATGCATTTTAGCTGGAGATATTTTTATAAGTCTGGATATGGTACGTTCAAATGCGGAAAAATTTAAAGTGCAATATCAGGAAGAGCTTTTCAGAGTTATCATTCACGGTATCTTACATTTGTGTGGAATACGAGATAAATCAACGAAGGATAGTGTCAGAATGAAAAATTGCGAAAATGAGGCGTTACAATCACTTAATTTAGTTGAAAATGCGGTTTAAGTATGATGTGATAGTAGTAGGTGCAGGACATGCAGGATGCGAAGCAGCTGCGGCTGCAGCAAATATGGGTTCTTCGACCTTACTTATAACGATGGATATGAATAAAATTGCACAGATGAGCTGCAATCCGGCTGTTGGTGGTATCGCAAAAGGACAAATCGTTCGCGAAGTAGATGCAATGGGAGGATATATGGGAATTGTAACGGACAAAACATCGATTCAATTCCGGATGTTAAATTTAAGTAAAGGCCCAGCTATGTGGAGTCCCCGTTCGCAAAGCGATAGAAGAAAATACATAAATGCATGGCAGGAAACAATAGATAGCATACCCAACTTGGATGTATGGCAAGACAGTGTAACGCAACTACTAATTAACGAAAAGACAAATTTAGTAACGGGAGTAAAAACATTAATCGGAATCGAGTTCTTTGCTGCAAGCGTTGTCATAACAACCGGAACTTTCCTAAACGGACTAATACACATCGGAACGACGCAGTTTGCCGGAGGGCGTCTCTCGGAGCCTGCTTCCTATGGTATAACAGAACAATTAATAGCGCAAGGACTCATCGCAAAAAGAATGAAAACGGGAACACCTGTTCGTATAGATGGGAGAAGTATCTGTTTTGAAGAAACGACGGAGCAACCGACTGAAAATACGTTCCATCAATTTTCTTACTTAGACAACGTGCAAAGTAAACTAAAGCAATTAAGTTGTTGGACGCTTTTTACTAATGAGCAATGTCATCAAATAATTCATTCAGGACTATCAGAGTCGCCACTATACAATGGACAAATTAGCAGCATAGGCCCTCGTTATTGCCCAAGTATCGAAACAAAAATTGTAATTTTTCCAGAGAAAAAGCAACATCAGTTATTTTTAGAACCAGAAGGAGAAAACACGAACGAGTATTATTTAAATGGATTTTCTTCCTCATTACCATGCCCAATTCAACTTCAGGCTTTAAAAAAAATCCCTGCATTTAGAAATATACAAATCTATAGACCTGGCTATGCTATAGAATATGATTATTTTGATCCTACACAACTGCACCATACTTTGGAATCAAAGACCATCAGGAACCTTTTTTTTGCAGGTCAGATCAATGGAACAACGGGGTATGAAGAAGCAGCCGGACAGGGATTAATAGCTGGGATAAATGCACACATCAAGTGTCATGGGGGAAAAGATTTAAGTTTGGCAAGAGATGAAGCTTACATCGGCGTCTTAATAGATGATTTAGTAACAAAGGGAGTAGATGAACCTTATCGCATGTTTACATCGCGCGCTGAATACCGGATATTGTTACGGCAGGATAATGCGGATATCAGGCTAACTGAAAAGTCTTATACATTAGGACTCGCAAAAAAAGGCCGTTTTGACTTATTACAAGAGAAAAAGCAGTGGATAAATGAAATACTATCTCAAGCTAAATTGTTCCACGTGAAACCAGAGTTGGTCCACGACTTTTTAGAAAATGCCGGCACAGCCCCCTTATCGTGTGGTTGTAAATTGATCGAATTAATAAAACGACCCCAAATTGGCTTTTCGGATATGATAAATATCTTTCCCGACTTAAGAAATATGTTTGATAAGTTGCCACAAAATAGAAAAGATGAAATTATAGAAGAAGCAGAAATAATCATTAAATACAGTGGATACATCCAGCGCGAAAGGCAGCTTGCTGAAAAAGCTGAACGCTTAGAAAATATTTCTATAAAAAATCGATTCAATTACGATACAATACTTGCATTATCGACTGAGGCCCGACAAAAACTGAAACGAATAAACCCAGAGACAATCGCACAAGCAAGTCGTATCCCAGGGATATCGCCAAGCGATATAAATATTTTATTAGTTCTGTCAGGTAGGTAAAGACAATATGAAAGGAGGAAACTCGTAAAATAGATAAAAATTGTTACACGTGGAACAAATCAAGTACGAATATTTGAATAAAGTCTCAACGCCACGTTGAAAGGCTTATCGTGTTGCGTCTGCTCGTGTGCTGAGAAAACTGAAGCTCCTATTTCATTCAGTTGGAGTTGGATCTCAAAGTTGCCAGAAAAGCCAAGTATATGAGCGAAGTGGAAAGAATATGAAACGATACCAGCGAGGTGAAATTGTTACACGTGGAACGATTGATGATGTCCACCTGTTCATATGGTTGTAATACCCGTTGGCGTGGATTTGCGACGTTTTGAGCAGCGAGAGTAGAAGCCAGATTTATTTGGATTATGTCGAGTCGCGATAAACAACTAAGTCTCTTGAATCCGAATCTCCCCCTGTCGTTTTTGTAATCCGAATAGAAAGGATTGCAAATAAATTGCGATGTCTGTGCGAAAATTTCCTGTTTTTTGGCGAAAAAATGCTTTTTCTAACGAGATGAATATCTGAGTAATGTGCGATTTCGTCATTGGTAGTCACTATAAACTGCGTTCAGGCAGACTGCGAAAATGGCTGAAAGGTCAGTCTGACCCGTCATTGGTCGGCACGAATCAATCTCGCAAGTGCCAGGCAGAGTGTGCGTTTGCTTCGTGTCTCGCAATTGCATGATAAGCAGACTGATAGATTTATGGCAGCGGTGAAGGCGTGTAATTTTTCCTTTATCAACATTGAAAATTTATAAAGATTACCAATGCGGGGGAGCCTGAGTTAAGCAAGGAATGTCGAACCCAGCATATCAATAGTCGTATGGGGTATGTCATATGGCGCAGCAGTAGATGTAGGAGCAACGCCTGTTG
>JGI994J12354_10001706_pt1 | contig 22104 bp, 17 predicted proteins | sample IntmicLarv3ML3BL_FD_12354 | JGI IMG/M metagenome (IMG submission 12354) | reverse complement strand
CCCTCTTGATTCCATTTGATTTCCGTAGATCGCTTAACAGCATGTTATTAAAAGGATTGCCCGCATCAAAATACCAAGGCAGACTTTTTTTGATGTTTTATGCACTGAAAAACGCTTGCGCTATTCATCTGCTTTGTTATAATTGCAAGTCTTGGCCTGGTAGCTCAGTTGGTAGAGCAGAGGACTGAAAATCCTTGTGTCGGTGGTTCGATTCCGCCCCGGGCCACCAAAGAAATTTAAAACCCGTAACATGCTCTGTGCCTGTACGGGTTTTTTGTTTTTCGGTTCTCTCTTTTTCCTGCCTGATGAATGGAATAACAAAAAAACGGATCAGGCAAATATGCGACCGATCCGTTTCGGGATGTTCTGTTGTACAAACAGGTCAGGCTTTTGCTTTTGGTCGGCCTGTTTTCTCTTCCGGGAATTTCTCCTCAACAAAATCCCGAACCTTGTTTCTCATTTCGGGATATTCAACTGCTGCCCTGTTAAGAAATGACTTGTAAAAAACAGTCTCATACAGCATGACAATGCCGGTTCGTGTGCCAATGGAAAGCGAGCTCCATTCTTCCTTGCTTGGAGCCCAGCACATCCATGCAGGGTCATTGCGCATCTGTTCTATGGAAGTGTTGAGTTGGTCTTCCAGATGTCCAAGGAAAAAATCATCATGATCCAGCACATCTGCCAGGTTCATTGCCTGTACAGTGGGGATGTTGAGAAATTCAGCTATTTTCTTGAGTTTTTCCTTGCCGAGAGAGGAAATTTTTCTGTGCCCGTTTGCAATGGAATACCAGTAAATCGGTGTCACACCAATCATGTCGGCAATGTAGCGATCCTGTAACCCGAGCTCGATTGAGCGGGCCCGGATTTTATTTATCAGCCGGGAACCGGCTATCTCACGATTACGGCTTTTTTTGCCACTCCCGTTTTTCGCACCCGTTGTGGTTGCTTTCAGAGCGGTTTTATCATGAGTGGACTTTCTCGTACGAGATTTTGTTAACTGCGACATTAGCCTCCCCCAACAAATATTGCAATTGGACGCTATTCTAGCAGAGTGAAAAATGTTTTCAAAATAACAATGTCAAATGTCCGCAAAATAAAAGCCTGTCATGCTGGAGCTGGCGTGCCTGCAGGAGATCTATTTGTCCGGAAAAACCGTCAGCCAGTCTTTTTTCATATCCACCACAAGCCACCCCTGACGTGGTGCATCGTCAAGCGCTTTTTTCAGGGTTCCCATATTGGAGTGGCGATCATAGGCATATTCACGCTGCCCGTCTGTATGATGAATGATGATACCCATTCCATTACGCCCTGCTGTTGTCCACTCAAGCATTTCATAATCGCCATCAGAATTGCCAACAGCAATAGCGGGCCGGATTCCAATGATCTGGTCTATCAGCAGTGCCTTGTTTTCTCCATTAGAAATACTCGCAATTTTCTTTGTCCGAATAATTTGCGGCCCATCTGGTGTTTGTTTGTAATCTGTCTTTAATGCACTTCCGATCACTCTGTCTGGAGCAATGCCATAGACCCGTTTGGCAAAGGCCCGGACAAACTCAACCTCTCCCCCTGAAACAATATGGTTTTTAAAGCCGTTCTGTTCCAGGAAAACCAGTAGTTCCAGCATGGGCTGGTACACCAGGCTGTCATAGGTGCGATTGAAATGCGGGTGTTTTGCGGTGCTGACCCAGTCAGATACGGTTTGCCTGAATGTCTCTGTTGTCATTTCCGTATGTGTTGGGATCATCAGCTCAAAGAAATCCAGGCTGAGACCGGGTATATGCTTGTAGTCATTTTCAATCACGGCCTTGAAAGGCGCCTTCACCCGCCATTCAGGATGTGCCGGCGCCATTTCCCTGATACGATCCAGCGTGAAAACCATCTGGGCATACACAGGTTGTTCCACCCACAGGGTGCCATCATTGTCAAAAACTGCGATGCGCTCTGATTCAGGCAAAAATCCAAGGACTCCCGGGGTCACCGTCTGCCGGACAAAGTCCATGATCTGTTGTCTGGCAGGCGTATCTTTCCACGAGGGCAACGGGTCTGTTTGTGCCAGCGCAGCTGAAGAAAAAATCGAGAAAACCAGCACGGCAAAAAAACTGGTGGTGAGATAGCGGTTCAAACGAAGAAACATCCTGCTTTCCTGTAAAAATACCTACATTGAAAATAATATAGGCAGGATTATGATGGTCTTGCCGGGTTAGATCAGTTTTTCTGGAAATGGATAATTTTTTCAAACTCTTCCGGAGGCATGGGAGTATGCAAGTGGAAACCCTGCACATAATCCGCATTGCATTCTTGGCAATATTTCAGCTGCTCTGCCGTTTCCACACCCTCAACGCATACCTTCCGGTTCATGGAATGAACAAGATCAATGATAAGTCGAATAAACGATTTTGAATACGCATCCGTTGTAATATCACGAATGAAGGTCTGATCGATTTTGACAATATCAATCGGCAATTCGCGCATGTTGCTCAGGGAAGAATAACCTGTACCAAAATCGTCCATAGAAATCCGGATGCCGCGTTGGCGGAACTCCTCCGAAAGGGATTTCATTCTTGTTAGATCATACATGGCCATACCTTCTGTAATTTCAAAGATGATATTGGCCGGGTTTGCACCTGATTCGTCTATAATTTCCATGACCCGCCCTAGGAAATCATGTTGCTGGAACTGGCGCATGGAAACATTGATTCCGATACAGAAGTCAGGGTGGATTTCATTGGCTTGCTGACAGACCCGTGCGGATTCACGAAGAACAAACTCGCCTAAAGGCACAATCAATCCCAGATACTCTGCAAGCGGAATAAATTGCATGGGCAATAGCCGGGTACCGTCAGGCAGGGTCCACCTCAAAAGTGCTTCGGCACCGATTACCTCTCCGGAGCCATCTGTCTGCAGCTGGTAAAAGACGGAAAAGCCTCTGAAACCGTTATCAATGGATTCCCGCATTTCCTTTTCAAGCTCGGCACGCTCGACAGAATCGTTATCTTGGGAGGTATTGTAAAAAACGTAACTGTTTTTTCCCGAGCGCTTTGCCTGGTACATGGCAATATCGGCATGCTTGATGATGTCCCTGCTATCCATGCTTTCCTCAGGAAAAGCAACGACACCGATACTGAGCGTACAGTAAAAACTCTTGTTCAGGACACTCCATGACATCTGCGCCCTTGCCTGGAGTGCGTTAATGACACGCTGCACCGCACTGGCATTTTCAGGGTGGAGCAGGATGACAAATTCATCTCCACCAAAACGGAAAATTTCGGATTTGCTTTTGAAGCTTTCCAACAGAAAGGACGCAAACTCTTTGAGAAGGATGTCACCATAATCATGCCCATAACCATCGTTGATGATCTTAAAATCATCCATATCGATGAAAAGAACGTAACTGCCCTGCCCTGTTTCTCTTGCCCGGTTAACGGCATGATTCAGGCGTTTTTCCAGGTAATAGCGATTGTGCAGACCTGTGAGCAGATCTGTATGCGCCATGTCGTTGATCACCTGTTCGCTTTGCTTTCGTAAAAGTATGGCGGAAACAAGACGGTTGATGTTTTCAAGGAAAGCAAGCGTATCGGCATCCCACTGACGGTCTTTGCTGCTTTCGTCAAAACAGAGAAAACCGAAAAGAGCATCTTGGATATGAACAGAAAATAGGACTGCCGCCCTCACGCTTCCAGTTTCAAAACACTTTCGGGCTCCCTTCGGATCATCACCGGAGTGGATAATGATCACACTCTCTTCTATCAGACGGGATCCGATTTCAGGCAAGTCATTTGCATAATCTAAGATAAAATCATCCCTTCTCATCAGGGGAAAAATGCCGGTATTACACCATTCATGAATGGCTTTACACTGAGTGTGGTTCCGGCTGTTTTCAAAAAGGGTAATACGACTGATACCCAGATACGTTCCGACCTTGTCCATAATGGTCAGCAACGACCTGTCCAGATTGGGGTCATGCAGTCCCTGTAGGATATCGTTTAATACGGCTTTCTGCCTCTGGTTGTCTTCAATTCTTTCGATATTAGATTTCGTTTCCGTATCATCCTGCATGATGCAGTCATAGTGAATGACTCTGCCATCCTGATCACGCTCAACCACTGTGGTATCAGTAACCCATGAAAAGGTACCATCCGCTTTTTTGATCCGGTATATCATGCTGAAGTGGGAGACCTTTTCTTTGTCGTACTTTTCCAGTCCCTCCGAGACCATATCGATATCATCAGGATGAATTATATCGATCCAGTTGATTTTTCCGGAAAGAAAGTCCTCTCTGCTATAGCCATAGAAAGAGATATTTTCCGTGATAAACAGCGTGGCGAAATCATTGTCAGGGCCCGCAACACGAATGGTAATAGGCAGATTTCGCTCGACAATTTCGTCAGCGATCGGGCGTGACATTTGTTTTTTTGATTCTGTCACTTTCTGCTCCAAAAGATATTGCGCCAGAACGATCTGCCTTTTTGTCAGTTCCTGTTTTTCAGTACAGGCAAAAAGGTTCCTTCCAGTCATGTTTTTCTAATAATTATTATAGGAGTAATATTATAAATATGGCAATTTCTGAAGTGGAAATGAGAGGATCATCCAGAAAACGTTGTATTTTGTCACCATATCCGCACGAATTCCTGCTGCATAAAAAAAGCCGGATATACCTGAACACCTCTCTTTTCAGTGATTATCGCTCCTGATTCACGGCAGAATGGTTTCCTACTGTGTGCTCCGCGGCGTTTTTCGTCTGCTTTTTCTACAATTCGGATCTGCAAAGCGTGTTGACACACCTGCAGGAGTGAAGGAAGATATAAATACCCTCCCGTTCATACAAAATAAAACTGCTTGAACTATCGTGAACGGAACACCCCGATCTCAAAAAAGGAAAACAGTATGCAGACTGATGCGATTGAACAGGTTTACTTTAGTCCGGCAGGCACAACCAAGGCGGTTGTCGATGAAATCAGCAAAGCTTTCTTTGGACAGAAAAACGAATTCAATCTGATGTGGGATCCTCTCGACGAAGAAACCGTTATCCCCTCCAATACGCTGGCTATTGTGGCCATGCCGGTTTTTTCCGGCAGGATCCCTGATATTTGCGCAAAAAAACTTGCAAATCTCAAAGGGGAAAAAACGCCAGCTATTGCTATTGTCACTTACGGCAATCGTGAGTATGAAGATGCACTTCTGGAACTAAAAAACATCCTGGAAGGAAACGGGTTCATCCTGCTTGGTGCTGGAGCTGTTGTCACCCAGCATTCCATTTTCCCGCAGGTTGGCACAGACCGTCCTGACGCTCAGGATAAAAGAGCGCTGACCACTTTTGCCCGACAGTGTTCACAAAAACTGCGAGGGTATCCGGAAAAACCACTCTCCCTAATTGAAGTCAAGGGCAATTTTCCCTATCGGGAATACCGGGTTGTTGCAATGAAGCCTACGGTTAACGATAACTGTACCCTATGTGGAATTTGCGCTTCGGTATGCCCTGTGGGTGCCATACCACCGGACAATCCGAAGACAAAAGACGCGGATCTGTGTATTACTTGTACGGCCTGTATTGCGGTTTGCCCGGAAAAAGCGCAAGGATTTCATTCAGCGGAATATGTCGAATTTGGCACCAAGTTTGCAGAAAAAAACCGTATCCGAAAAGAGGCTGAATTTTTCGTATAACCCGGATTTGCCCTAGTAATAAAAAACCTCCTTTTGAACGGTTCCTCCTACCGCCAGACCTTGTCCGGTTTTCAGGATCCATTCATTTCAGGTGAGCCCTCAGGGCATCAAACGGAAATCTGCATCAGGGCGGCATGCTCTTTCTGGCACTCTTCATATGAAGTCAGATCAGAGGCAACGACCTCTGGCGCGCTGCAGATACCAGCATAAAACGAAAGGAGGTGCGGCTTGATGGAATCACCAAAACAGGATTGCATGAAAATGGCAAAATCCGAAAAAATGCCGGATTCCCGCTGAACATATGTCAATGCGATGGTGACACCAGCCACATACATTTCAGGATCAAACTTTGCCCCAACTTCGGAAAGGCGGGTTTTCAGGCGAACATAAGCGGTTTGCAGTGCCTGCGACGCAAAAAATGACTGGGTGGAACGATTGTCACTGACGACATCAAAAACCGGCCTTGACAGTTTTTTTGTTGTCTTCTGGTTTGCCATGGCTGCGCGCTCTTCCATGCCAGATTGCCGGATTGAACGTGCTGCACCATCTGATTTTATGATTCCGTTTTTAGAGAATATTCCCATGGACTTCCGCTTCAAACCCCAATTTTGCGTCACTATAACAGCCTTTTTCCAGACACGGAAGTATTTTTTCGGGGGCGTGGAAAGCCACTTAAATACGTGCTTTACACCTAGAAGCCCCCATCCACACCTGACTGCCTCTGGTTGATCGAATCACCAAAAAAACGGGCAGCGGCAAGGGAGGGAAAGGATTGTGAAATCATAAGGAACAAGCTCTTGTCGGCACACATTCACCGCCTATACAATAATGTTTCCATCGGCATTTCCGGTTAACCGAAAGAAAACCCATGAATATCTGGCACGACATTTCAGCAGACAGGGTTACTCCTGAATCCTTTTACGCCGTCATTGAAATCTCACGCGGCGGCAAGGTCAAGTATGAGTTGGACAAGGATACGGGCCTTTTGCTCATGGATCGTATTCTGTACACATCGACACAGTATCCCGCAAACTACGGCTTCATTCCTAGAACCTATGCGGCTGACAATGATCCGCTTGATGTTCTTGTCCTCTGCTCAGAAATTCTAGCGCCGCTGTCTTTAGTCAAGTGCTTTCCAATCGGTGTCATCAGCATGATTGACGGGGACGAAAAAGACGAAAAAATCATCGCCCTACCCTATGGAGATCCGGTTTACAACGAATATGCCAGTATTGACGAGTTACCACACCATATTGCCAGTGAAATTTCACACTTTTTCTCAGTGTATAAGGCACTTGAAGGCAAGAGTACCGTTATTGATGACATACAGGGGCCGGAGACTGCCCGGCGCATTATTCAGGAATATATTGAGGTATACGAAAAAAAACGCCCCGAACTGGTGAAATAGCTCAGCGTGCCGTGTTCAGACGGTCTGCCCAGTTTATTTGTAACGAACCGACTGTGGGCTATTAAGAAAATAATATCTTGAATGCAGCTTGTGCTTGCTGCGTGGATTGATGGTTCCGTCTTCGTTGATGTATTCCATAACCATTTTTGTAGCGACCTCCATTTCATCAAAGGCGACCGCCATTTTTGGTACATGTGCCTTCAAGGCTTCCTCCAATTCCTCTTGTGCCTTGAAGGAATCAGTATCTCTATATTCGATCTGTTTTTTGCGTGCATCCCGATACCAGCGAAGCAGGTTGTTGTTCCACTTCATGGCCTCAATGAATCTGATCTGCATGGTGTAGGCAAAGAGAATGTGCCTCTCCAGCCGGGCATCCCTGACTTTGCCGATATTGGAGGCACATATCGGATAAATGTAATATCGCTCATGTTCAACAGGAACAACATGTTCAAGGTAACCACCCTCCTGTATCTGTTCAAGCACCTCACCTGCGCCCTCTTTATAACTCATGTAAAAAAAGGCCAGTTCATGGCGGGCAGAACACAAAAGGCTTCGCATCTCGCCTGATTCCTGCTCCTGTTCACGCGCTATTTGGCGTTTTTCACGGCTTTCATCAAGTCGCCTGTGGCTATGGTACAGCCAACCAACAATGGCAACAGCAATGAGAATAGCGGCTACCAACCCGGAGGCCAATAGCCAGACCGGCAGAGAAAGTGGGGCTGTAACGGCTATTTTCTGGGCGTATGCCACCATCGGCAGGCTTGGCAGGATACACAGCAACGCGATCAGCTTGGACATACCCCTTTTTCCTGTCACACTCAATTCCTTAATAATCCCACCTGTTCAAGCAGGCTTGCTGAACAAAATGATATGTTACGCCATAAAATGGGAATCCCCCCTTTTCAGTCACCGATTCCGTTATCTTTTTCGGTATGTCTGGCATAGTGATAGGCATTTTTGCTGTTAAAAAAACACAACGGGATCTCAATCCCAGAATTGAAATGAATGGCAGTTAGGGCTGTCATCTTTTTTTTAGCGGAAATCTGATTTAAACTTTCTCATTCAGAAGAAAGAATAATGGCTGATTCCCCCTGATCCGACAAAAAACAGAATAAATCAGCTACTATTAAAAATTGAACTTTCCGCCGAGAATATGGGAATATCGACATGACGGATAAAAAAGAAGACGAAAAGGTTTCATTTGAAGAGATGAACCTTCAGGTTGGCACACGGATGCAACTGGTTACCTATGGTGTTAAAAAAAATGAATACTACAGTTCCCTGATCGGATTTGAACCCGGAAGATATATCTTTATCCGTATGCCACAGGAAAACGGCTTCAATGTACCACTCAAGATTGCCGAACGGCTGGACGTCCGGATTTTTACCGGTGTGTCCATCTTTACTTTCCCTTCATGTGTTGAGTACATCTACCAGACGCCCCGCAATTTTGTCGAACTGGCCTTCCCGAACAATATCCGCGTCATGCCACTTAGGAAGGATATCCGTATCACGGTGAGAATACCGATCAATATCTGGCATTTCCATGGGGAAAAACTGGAAAATAGTCATATTGTCACAGCACTTGACCTGAGTGTCACCGGCGTCATGCTACAAGGTGATCTCAACTTGGGAGAAGTTGGTGATGAAGTCGGGATATCATTCTCGATACACAATTCTGTCTCTGATGAAAATATCCTGATTGAAGCCATGGCAACCATCAGGAACAATCGCAAAGAAGAAGATGATTCAGGAAATATCACATACAAACATGGCGTTCTCTTTAAGGAACTGAGGCCATTTCATCGTGCCACACTCCAGAACTTCATCAACGACTATATCCTGCTTGGCCGACAAGCCGCTGAAAAGCAGCTTTCCGCATAAAGATAAAACAGACAGCGATACGACATTAATGCCGTATCGCTGTTTTCACTGAAGAAACGAAATTAGCCCCCGTCTACCACCTTCTCCTGTGACACTATCTCTTTTTTGTATTCGTCTAGAGTGACTTTCATTTCGTTCCACAACGCCACATCCTTTTCCCTGTCCCACTTTTTCATTACCCCCTCTATAACAGCGATACCGTTTTGCACTGCCTCAGGTGTTTCGGGATTATCTGGAAAAAATTCGCGAAACTGGCAAAGTGTCCTTCCCTTCAAGTAGGTATACTTGAGTGCCATCATCCTGTCGACTTCCGATACCAGTTGCGCGGACTCCTCATATGCGGCAATCGCCCGTCGGAAGCTTTCCGGATTCTGTTTGAGTTGCGCAACCTCTGCTGTCATTGCACTCATGCTAGCCATTGAAAGCAGTTTCTTATTTACCTTCGCTGTCACCTCTTCCACGCTGATATCGCCATAGCGTTTTTTCACTGAAGCAATCAGCTCCTCTCTTTCCTTTGTCATCTTCTCTTTTTCTGGCAAAGGCAGCCTGTTGTTTTTATAAAGGTAATAACTGACCGCCAGTATCGCAACGATAAAGGCAAAGGCCGCTTTCCTGATGATATAGGTAAACATAACCCCTTTATCTTACCTGCATAGCGATATTTTTTCCAAATACGAGATCTGCACACCAATAAAAAAGTGACCGTATACGGTCACTTTTCATTGTGCCTGTCAATCAGCCCAAACGCGCTTCTCTGACCTTTCTTTCAATGCCTGTGCACCTTTGTTCCTGCACACGGATAAATCATGCTATGGCGCCTTTGGCAGAGTGAGTTGCATAGGCAAAAAAACGATCCTCACCTACCTCAATATAATCACCCCAACCCTCCACTGTCTTGAGCTCTGCTTCGGCAACATGACCGACAGAGTGATGATGATTCAGGGTATAGGTGACTGATTTGTCGTTGATTTTCAATATGGTAACGCTGAGAGTATCCAGAATACCGCAGCCACCATCAAAAATCTCGCCTGAGTATTTGCCGCCTTCAACAAACTGCTTCTGCATGGTTTTCTCCGTGTTGAAATTATAAATAAACAAAAATAAAAAAACAGGCTTTACCTGCACAATATGAGCCTCACCTATCCTAATTCCTGGATGGTCAGTTCAGATAAAACGCGAGAAAAAGGAAAAGCCGGATAAGGCAAAACTCCTCCTTTCACTTTCTGAAGGAAATATGCCTTGATATAAATCTCTCAATAAATTCTACAAAGAACACAAAGCTGAAATTTAACTTTCGAATCATATTGAAAAACACCTGAAACGTCAAACATTTGCACCAACACATACCCGCGGAGCCCCCCCACTTTCATCGCATTTTATCCCTCCGAGGTTTATCTTTCGCTAAAATAAATGCAACAAGGAGGAAATATGAATAAAATCAGGCTGACCCTTCCCTATTCACTTGTCAGACAGGCGGCTGCCGATATGATGCTTGGTGCCAGCTATGCCACCAGCACCTACTTTGACCCGGAGGTGCTCACCCGTATTGAACGGGTGCTGACCCATACCCTGCAGGCCGTATTTGGCAAGGAAATCATCATCGAATTTGTTGAATAACCTGTTATTGCTGTCATAAAAAAACGACCCCAAAAAGGAACCGCTTTTCCTGATGCCTGATAGTTTATGGGAGTGACTCCGGCAGAATCTGCCCGCAATCGACAATTAGTGGCGCCACCTGGGATAACCGATGATCGGGCCGGTGATGGAAGATGTGATGATTACCCATCCGTAGTTCTGCTTTTCCATTACCGCCAGAGCCGACTGGATAAGAAAAAACATTCCCTTTGTTTCAGCGGGAAGTGGTATTAAAAGCATGGTTTCTTCGCTAAAAATACAGCAGACGGCACCGTCTCATACCACTGATCGCCTTTGTTCTTCCTCACAATCACGGAAACTGGAAGGCTTTTACCAATGTCAATTCACCCGCCTTGCGCATGGGAATACGAAAGGTTTGTTTTTTTTCGTTGGGTGTCCCCTCATTGGTGAGAACCGTAATGTCAGCGATGGTAATCAACTTCTGTGATTCATTCTGGTAGCCACCATAGTAATTCAGGTATACAAGATAAGTACCAGACAATGGTGATGGCATGGAGAAAATCTCTGGCCCATAACCCGTTGTCACATCAACATCCAGAGCACCGCCATTGGGAAGCACACGATTTGCATAGTAAGCGTGTTTTCCATCCGGGGTCACAACATGTAAATCCAGATCGGTCTGGTTGGTATCCCAGTTGAGAAAAATACGAAGTTTCGGCCGAGTAGCATGGCTTTGGTCATAAAACTGGACCCGTTTGCTGATTTTTCCATTCGGAGAGCGAAGTTCCACACTATTACTCCCTTCGGCAAAAGCATAAGGACGTGAAAAACTGCCGTCGTCTCTGACATGCTGTGGCATTGCCGTTCCATTGACAATCAGTTGCCAAGGCTGTTTCGTTTTCTGATGATCGCCTATTTTGCCTTTGATCAATTGTCCGGTAGCTGTTCTTTCCGGCGTATTGACCCGGCTTGCAGGGTAATTAATCCGCTGCGTATAGGTTGCATTGCTTTTGGCATCATTGCGCCAGCCTCCTGTTGGTTGCTCAAATTCGATATCAGCTGCCAGTGCACAGCCTCCCCACAAGAGAGCCAATCCAATCCACAAGCTGCCGGAAAATAAAAAACGAGGATGGAAGTTGTTTCGCCTCTGCATGTTTGTATCCTTCATTTCATATAAATTTCATACTGGAAAACAGAAAAAGCGCCAAGGCTTCCTGACTCATATTATCGTTTTAACACACCGGTTGTGAGGCGGTTTGCCTGCTGCTCAATATAGGATTCGTTTTGCCCGTTGGGATGATGGGCAAAAACAAAATGCAAATATTCATGCGCCAATGTCACAGCAGTTTGTTCATCATAGGCCTGCCTGACAAAAATCCGGTTCAGTTGATGGTCAGAATAAGGCTTTCCCTTTTCCAGCAAACACACTGTCGGGGTGAGTGCGGGAATCTCAAAACCAGGCTCTGCTTTCAGCTGCCGATGCCATCCTGTCTTTGCATGTTCCAGCCATTTCTGTATTTTCGGCAGAGGTTTGCATGCCATTTCTTCCTGATACCCTTGCACGACCAGACTGGATTTCGGATACGCCGCAGCGAGTATCCGGATAAAATTTTGTCCCGCTTCAGCATCACGAACCGCCTGTTTCCAGGAGAGGCGCTGCATACCGCCCTTACTCTGATGATAAAACACTGCATCACCGGCAAGAACAAGGCTGTCTGTTTCCCTAGCGACACTGAGTGCCTTGTTGCCGGGAGAAAGGGGAGAAACCCGTTGTTTTTGTGTGCTGTCCTCTATGAAGCGGCAGGCGCCGGATCGTTTGTCTGTTTCCTGATAGGCATAACTGCGGATGACGACGGCCAAAGCCCGTGCGGCCTCCCTGGGTTCTGCTGCAGCTTCCCGGTCAATCACCCTGGCAATGTATTCATTCATGCCCATTTTTCCTGTCAGGGTGAATACTGTAAATTCACTATCCGCGTTCTTTTGTAAGACAACGTCCCCTTTTGACTGAATAAACGCCTGGGTTCCCTTTGTAAAAAACACGCGATACTGGCCATTCAGCGTTCCGGGATGCGCCTGCTTTCCCTGCATATCTTCCACCCTGCTGACAGGATAACGGGCGAAAAAACGGACAGTGATGCACGCTTCGTTCGTGGGAAAATGATCTGCCAGAAGAGGTTGCATGTAAGGCACCAGCCGGGAAATCGCCTGGGGGCTACCACCGAAAGATGAAAGCCAGACCGGTGTACCATCAGCAAGCCATCCGGCTCCCCCTCCAATGCGGCGTCCTTTTTTTTTCTTGTCCGGCATGGTGAAGGTTTTTATGCGCAATGCTGTTCCGGCTAGGGGCAATACGCTCTGCAGCCGGCCTGACGTCCAGTTGAGCAACAGAATTTGCGCAGTATGTTCACGGATTTCGGCTGGAATGATTGAAAGCGCATCCAGCAATTCCACAACATTGACGCGGGTGTGTTCATCCGTGCCCGCTGCCAGATTCTGCAACCAGGAAGGAGCCCCCCTGTCTTTCCAGTAAGCCTGCCAGTGACGTGCCTGGATCGATAGACGTTCAGGCTGAAAATACAGCCCGCATGAACGGACCAGCGCCTTATTCTGATCAATAGCCTCACCCGGGTCACAACAATACACTTCTTCTTTTTTCAGTGAGGGTTTGCCCGAGCAGAGGTAATTCTCAGGCGCCTCTTTGTTCGCGTGCAGATAACTGTAAACAAAAAGCTTCCAGACACTTCCAAGTGGTGTTGTCCACGTTGACGGGTCTGTTTTTTGCAGCGCCTGGCGGCTTTTAACAAGATGCCACCCCGCGATGCTGTCACCAGAACCAATGGCAATCTGCCCTTCTGACCAGGAGGGTGCTGCCTGAATGGATACAGCAGAGCTCCCCATGCACAAGACAAAAAGGCATTTAAGAAGCAGCATGTAACGTGGTAACAGGGTTTTCATGTCACTTCACGGTTAATTGGTGGATACTGTCTTTTCCATTCTCAATAGCTTTCCTGTCCGGTTGATACATGAGGAACATCCGCGCTGACGGGACCTTAAACTCTCCTCGCTGGTTGAAACGGACCAGGTGACGTACTTGGATCTCCCTGTTCGGCGCCATATCGGCAACCGGCACACGGTAGGATAAGGTTCCGGTCTCATATTCTCCGTGAGCAAATGATGCCGCTTTATCTGACTGCTCTCCTCCAAGCCCCTTGATCTTCACACCCCATGTTCTGCCTTCCACTTCCGCCCCGGCAGGCAGTGGGATTTCTAACAACCCATATTGAAACGCCTGCTGTGAAGACAGGGTGATTTCATCAACGTATAGGACGTTACTTTGAAGAGCTGTTCCTTGAGGAACGGCTTTTACCTTGAAATTCAACGTCCCCTTTTCCGGCACAAGCTCATACAGCGTGCGCTTTACCCCGACATCCAGAGTGTGTTTTTGCGCTTCATTCGTTTGGTAGCGAACCAGCGCAAATGCAGGTCGGCGTTGCCCACTGAAATCCAGAGTGTCCGGGATACTGTTGGCAGACCATTTCCAGCGGGGTTGTCCTGTCACAGTCGGATTCATGGTTTCCCAAGGAGATACAAGCGCAGGCACAATCCTGTTTGCATTCATGCTGAGGCTTTGTGCCTTATGCAACCATGACAGGGTGAGTGCACGCTCCAGCGTCGGATAATGCGGGCTGATTTGCCGCAGGATACTGTTGGCGCTGATCTCGTCCGATGTTTTTTTTCCGGATAAAATCAGCAGGCTTTGCGCAACAGGCTGGTTGGTATATTGCGCGAGAATTTCATACGCCTTGGCAATGGCAGGTTTGAGATCCTCAGGAACACGTGAGCCTCTTTCCCGGTGCAATTGCGCGCTGATACCCAATGCCAGCGCATGGCCGGCCGATTGATTGGTATAAGCAAAAATCATGCTTTCATGCGGATTTTGTGGAGCATATTCACCCAGCTTGACAGTCGCAAGCTCCTTGTCCACACCGACAAGCAGCGTATCAACAGGTAGTCCCATCTGATTCATCCACCACAGACTTAACGCCCGGTAAAGCACAGGTTCTTGATGCGCCTGCTTCTGGTAAATACCCAGCAACTGCTGTGCCGTTTCCCTGTCATAATCCAGCCCAAGCTGTCTGGAAGCAAACCAGTCTGCATAGTAGGCGTAGGCCGTCATCATGGTGCTGGGGGATGATCCTGTCCCCCACCAACTGAACTGGGCATCAGGCAACACCATAGCAACCAGCCGCATCCTGTTGTAAAGCATGAATTCACGAAGATGTGCAGCCTGCTCTTTTGTTGTGCTAGCCTGATACGCCATGGAAAGCGGAATCAGGCGGCTGGCCGTCTGTTCGACACAGCCATAGGGATAATTGATCAGGTCATCCATGACCCGGTAGATATTGCCGGAAGCCTGATCAAGAAAACTCAATTCAATCGCTCGTGCATCTTTTGGTAATGCCAGACGGAGCTTTTCCTGATCAATGGGAATAATCTCTTGTGCTGCCGTCTGCCAACGGGCATGCCGGGTATCAACGGCAACGTCAAGGCTGTCCACTTCCTTGCCATCCACTTTCAGGGCAATGTTGAGCAATTCACTCTGCTTGGCATTCAGATTGAATGTCAGATAGTTGATTCCCCGCTTCAGGTTGACCGAATCTTCCTTGATAATCTCTGTTCCGGATTTGACGGTAAATTGTGCCTTGGATTCCTCCTTATAGTTAAAGGCAACAACGTCTACCAGACTTTTATCCCCATCCCGATATAACTTGTTGGCAACCCATTTCAGATAATAGGGCTGCTCGGACTGGATATAGGCCACCCGTTGCCCCACTTTTCCATCCGGCGTAATCGCGCGCACGGTCACTCTCCAGCGGGTGAGCGAATCTGGCATGGTAAAACTCAACCTGGCCCTGCCTTTGGCATCGGTAGTCAGATTGGGTTCCCATGCCGCCGTATCTTTATCATCACGCCGGGGACGCTCCAGCACCTTGACACCTCTTTCATTAAAGCGCTGGGCACCTGCCTTGCTCCCTTTTGACAAATACGATGTCGACATGTCATAGCCGATGAAATTCAGGCTGGATGTCGTACGGACATTGTTTCGGCGGGGATGGTAAAAAAAATCGACGATACTTGGCGCGATTTCCGGCTGGAGGACATACACCATCTCATCAACGATGCTGACAGACAGCTTCGCCTGGACAGGCTGATTATCAAAAAGCGCATTGATATCCACATGGACCTGCTCCCTTGGCTTGTAGGCTGTTTTATCCGCTTTGACCTCCAGGGAAATTTCAGGCTGTTTCACCACTAGCCCGGCATTTTCAAATACATAGCCGCCTTCACGCATCGACAACACGGAGAAAGTCATATTGGGCGTAAATTTCTTTTCAATGCGAATCCGGGCTTTATACTGGCTGTCGGTGATTTTTTCCAGTTGAAGCCAGTCCGATGGCTGTGTCAGCGTGCTGGTAGCTTCCACTTGGTCTCTTTCCAGAGTAAACAAGGCACCTTCTACCGAATGGGGGAAGGTAATCAGTACTTCTGCCGTTTCACCAACGGCATAGCTTTTTTTGTCCGGAATGATTTCAATATTGCCGGCAAGCGTCTGGATACCCTTGCCCATCACCCAATGATTTATTGCACCCAGAATATTGCCGTATTCATCTTTAAGGTTGATCTGATAAGAACCGGACTGTGAAAAACGGGGAGAAAAACCGGAAGATGAATCGAGTTTCCCTTCCGTTTTTGTCTGGTCTTCAAGGCGGATCATTTCGTAGGAAACCGGCGGACTGCCTCCCGTACCCTGTGGGGAAAATGAAAACGTCACCTCTTCATCAGGCATCGTAAACTGGCGGGTTGTATGCAAGCTGTAGGTATTAACGCCCCGCTCAACCAAGATTTCCTGTGTGCTTTTAACCCGGTATGCCGCCCCATCATTTGCCAGAACGGTCACAATATAACGGCTTGGCTCTTTGGCTGCGGGAAACTTGAGTGATGCTTTCCCACTGGAACTGGTTACCAATTCCTGCTGTTCCAGTTTGACGGGAAACATGCCGGCATAAAAGAGTTCACCACTGACCATACTCGTCTGCTGTGAGCGTACGGTCACGGAAACATTCGCCTCTTTCACCGGCTCGCCATTGGCATAACGCAGTTCAATCTCGCCTTGCAGGGGTTCTCCGACCTTATATGCCGCCTTGTCCATATTCAGGTGAATCTCAAAATGGGGTTTGACGTAATTGGCCACCCGGAATGAACTGCTATAGACATCCCCGTTGTATACCGTGCGAATTTCGTACCCGCCGGGAATCGACTCTGGCGGCAGCGTAAATTCGCTGGTGGCGGCATTCTCTGTCGTGAAATCCGTTTTCTGCTGGAACAATATCGTGCCGCCCGGATCAATGACCTGGTAACTCAACGGGGCTGTTTTAGGGGCGGTCGAATGTTGTGCCGAGGTGAAAGTCCGTCCCAGCCACTTGATGTTTACCCTATCACCGGGCCGGTACAATGGCCGGTCGGTAAAGGTATAAAGCTTGGTGTTATAGATTTCGCTGTCATAGTAAAAATTTTCTGAAATGAATACCCCGCCGGATTCATCCTCCCCGATGACATAGGTTTTTTCCGGGCTTTTGTGTTTCAGTATAGTCAGGCCTTCCGCATCACTCCTTTTGCTTTTCAGTGTCCCCACACCATCTGTCCAGTTGAGTGCGACATTGGAAACCGGCTTGCCTGACGACCGGTCAGCCGTCCATACAAGCATCTGCGCACCGGAGACCTTGGTGATGGCAACCGTATCAGAAACAAACAGCAGTGTGGTTGCCTGATGCGTACCAATAATCCCTTCCACGATATACAGACCGGCAGGCAGCTTGCCCAAAGAAACCATCGCATTGCCGATTGTGGGGCTGATGAATCCGCTGCTGCTACCATCAAGTTTTGTCCCTTCAGGCGGCATGACCGGTTTTGCATCCCAGATGGGATAACGCATGTTTAACACCATGGGATGGCCGGAAAGCGGAGCAAACTGGGTTTGATGTTCATAGACGGTGGGACGGTTGATATTGTTACCGGTCTGTAATTCAGGGCGATTTTCTGTGGCTTCTTTTCTCGCATCAAAAGAAAGGATACGCTGCCATGCCCGGCGGGTATCTTTAAACCAGCTGTCCCATAGATAGCTCAACATATGGGAAATCGACTGGTCGCCGCGATAATTGCCCTTTAAGGACAGGCGATGGAAATTGGACTGTTTCCTGAGAAAATCAAGCGGCTTTTCCACCCGATAGACGCGAATATCGACGCCATCATATTCCTGGTACCCATCATGAGAAGGAATTTCTACCCGCACAAGCGCATTTTCACGCGTGCCATAACTCGTATCCGTCAGCAGGAAAAAAGACGCATGCCCGTTAACAGGCACATAGTCATTCGCACTGTCGGCGGCAACATTCCGGCTGGAAAGTGCAAAGAGTATAACTATCAGGGCGAGAGAAATGCCAACCGATAAATACCGATAAAATTGGGATTGTCTGAACGAATGCGCCATCTTGTGTCTTTCCATTGCATTAAACCCTGTACGCTGACTGCGCGTAAACCATTGTCTGTCGGAGTAACTGAACCGGTATGGTAAGCAATATAATCGCCCATCCACACCATCATGTGCTGCTGATCACCCTGGTCAAAAAAGAGAATGTCACCAGGAAGTGCCTGATTAATGTCCTTGGAGATAAAACGCGTGTTATGTTGTATCAGTGCCAGCGCACTGACATAAGCCCCTTTTTCCCCTGTCTCTGTCTGCCACTGCTGCCCAAGTTTGCGCTGGTCAGGCGTCAGGGAAAGCTCGGGTGGGAGATTTTTTCCGGAAAATCCATTGGCTTTCAGCCAGCGCCTGTCATGTACGGCAAACGACTCATGCACAGCAAAACGAACTAGGCCGGCGCAATCGCGATGTGTCCAGCGTGGTGTCGGCCCCTGTCTCAGTTGTTCACTGACAATACGGGTCATCCACAGCCGAAACCATTGCGACTGCTGTCTGTCCAGCTGTATTTCTGTCTGGGCATGCGGTGTCTGCTGCGTTCCAGGCAATGCATAAACGGAACTGAAGGGCAGGAGAAAAGCCCCCCAACACACAACAGATAAAAATGATTGCCTCAATTGCATGTCATTTACCCGGTTTTTTGGCAAATACGATTTCCAATGGCACCCATTGACGCTCACCCTGCACATCCTGCACCCTTAATTCAACAGGCCCATATCCGGCTAATACCTTCAATCGAGGCTGTAAATGGGCTTTTGCCACCTTGCGCAAAACCGAACTGCTATATGTCGGCAGTGTTTGCCATGCTTCTTTTTCAATAAGCTGGGAAAGCGTTTTTGGGGTAATCGTGACCCGGGTTTTTTCCGGTTCCTGGAGCGTATCAGCCAAAGCAGGCAGCCTGTTCTGATACACTGCAATGGCATCGTCTACCAGCGTCTTATCAGGAGAGAAGAAAATATTGGATCCGGCAACCGCTAACGTCACCGGAAAATAGCGATCACTTGCCATCTTGTCGGCCTCTTTAAGCTCCTTGCTTTCATGACTGCCATATTTGGCACTCACGACCCGTGTTATCCGGATGATATCGTCACCCGTTTTTTCTGTTTCCACCGGAAACCGCTGATTATTATTCCCGGGCTCACGGCCTCCAATAATCCGGGTGAACACAGCGCTTAACGCTCCGGCCTGTGCCTGTGCCGAGTGAGCATCCTCAAAGCGCGCAACAAATAAAGGGGCTGCCAGAGACGATTTGCCATACCAGCACACGGCAGCGTCCTGAGTCATTTTTTGCGGCCCCAGTTTTTCCGACGACATTTTTTCCGTATACTGCTGGACATTGCTCCAGTCTAAAGGCAATGCAGAACAGGCTGCCGGCGATACCGGAACGCTTTGCCAGAGACTTTTCAATTTACCCGGTTTCGCAGACAATCTGGCCGGATCAACCAGTACCTGACTTTGCCATGAGGCTGTATCAAAGCGGAAATGCAATCCCTCGATTGCGGGAAAAAACAACTGATAGCCAAAAGAAAGGTAATTGGCACTCACATAGATATCATGTCCTGTATGTGACGGAGAAACTTCAGAAATAAGGAGATTCTTCTGCCATTCTGTACGGACACTCGCCCTGCTGCTCAAAAGACTGGAGAGGACTTCAGCACGATCTTGAATGATCGCCATGCCGTGAAAAGCAGGTAAACGATCTTTCCAGGCATTCTCCTCGCCGCCGTTATTCTCTTGCTCATCCCCCTTATCCTTCTGCCCTTCTTTCTTCTCTTGAACTTCCTTTTCCTTCAAGAGTATTTCCGGATGGGAAAGCACCAGAAGACGGTCTTTGTGCGAGGCAAACAAAAAGGCGCGTTTGCTGCTCAGACGCAATCCGTACAGGGAGACATTTTGACCATCGACCTTCACTTCCCCGACCGTTGCAAGCTGGACATCGGAAAACGCCATCTTGCCCACGCCTTCCAAAGCCTTGGCCAACGCATGGTGCTCCATTGACAAGGCCCAGTAATCCAGCTGCCCGTTTGGTCCCCGCCACAGAAAAACCTCTGAAGGCGTGTCAAAAACCGATTGAATCAGCTTCTCGTCAAAGGTCAGGTCCTTCTCATACGCCAGACGCTTTAATGTACCGGTTAAAAGAGTTTTACCGGGATGGTCTTCGTAATAAAAAACGAACGATTCCGTCAGTGTATCTTTCAACAAGGGAATCGTGAGCATGTCCTTTGGAAGAACTGACAAGCGTTCGCTGATGATGATGGCATCCGGATTTTTTACATCCAGATAAATCTGGCCGCCTTTCCATGTTCCCAGCACCGCCTCAGCCGAAAAAGAAGATCGTAAGAGACTGATGGCAGCCGCTGAAATAACAATCAAGGCAGCAAGCACACTCAAGCAGATGATGACGATGGATTTTCTGGATAAAGACATGGTTGCTTTTCTGGGCGATATGAAGGTTTTAAAAATGAAACGGCAGGGTTACAGCTACCCCTTAACGAAAATAGATACACGCTTTTGCTCTATTACGCCACAACATAAAATCCGGAGCTGTCACACCACGATATCTTGGGCATGCCACCTTATCCGAATGAGTATAACCGGAACTGACAGCTTATTTTAAGTGGTGAGTTTGTTATAATTAAATGATATATGCAACACCACCCCCTTCCCCTGTTTTTTGTGGCTTTCTCAAAGGAGCAGGATGAAACCTTGTACCTTGTATGCTCAGCGGCACAAGGTATTCTGAATCGAAATGGTCGGCCCTGTGGAGAGTAAAAGGCTGCGAGAGTCGACAAAACAGCTTCCTTGCGGAGGCCGCCCTGATAACAAGAAAGGAACTAGATCTTTTATGGAACGCGTAGTCATCAAAAACCTGCACTCATCAGAATATGAACACCCCACCGACAGAGTCGCACTGGAAGCCTTGAGAAAAATCCCCCTTTTCCCTAAAGTGCTGGAACTCTGCAGCGTTCCACAAAGCAGTATCGCCAGAATGGAACTGCTGGGCAGCAACCTGAAAGTGACAGAGCGGCAAATGCCCTCTCTTTATAAAATCATGCGCGAAGCCTGCGAGGTGCTGGAAGTGGAAGAACCGCTTTTTTATGTAAGCTCCGCTCCGGTATTGAACGCATATACAGCCTGTCCCGACAGCCCGATTGTCTGTATTTACAGCTATCTGCTGGACATGCTTGATGACGACGAACTGCGCTTTGTCATCGGCCATGAGTTGTCGCATATCAAATCCGAGCACATCATTTACCAGACGCTGGGCACCCTCCTGGGCGAAAACCTGTTGAGTGCCGTACTCTCGACGGTACCGGGTCTCTCTACGCTTTCAGGACCTGCCCTCATGGCACTGAGCTATGCCTACTATGAATGGTACCGGGCGGCAGAGCTTTCCTGCGACCGGGGTGGCTACCTTGCCTGCCAGAACTTCAAGGCATCCTGTACCGCCCTCATGAAGCTGGCAGGATCAAGCCAGCGCTTCATCAATGAGCTGAACCTCGATGAATTCATTGCTCAAAGCAAGAACTTCCAGGAAGCCAGCGGAACCGGCTTGGGCATGGTCCAGAAAATCATCCTGAGCAGTGGCCGTTCACACCCTTGGTCGGTTTCCCGCGTACATGAGCTGATCAAATTCAACGAAAGCGGCGAGTACCAATCCGTTCTGGACAGGACAGCCCCTAAAAAGGAACTGCCCCCGCCATCTGACACCCCTGAAGCGGACGCCGGTGGTAGTGTTGCCGATGCAGCCAAAGGCATGATGTCCGGTCTTGCCAAAGGGTTCGGCAAATTTACGAAATAAGAACAGGCAAAATAAAAAACGATCCGCCTGATGATGTGACCCCGAAAAGTTGGACACAAAAGTTAAGCGGAAGAACTGGCCTGATTTCTGTACTCCACAGGACTCAGGCCATTTAGTTTTTGCTTGATTTTGCTATGGTTATAGTAGTGGATATATTCATCAATGGCATCCTGTAGTTTCTCAACAGAGCTGAATTTTTGCAGATAAAAACAT